>Ga0316611_1000026_pt1 | contig 71163 bp, 64 predicted proteins | sample MIS2016202_MG_FD_207675 | JGI IMG/M metagenome (GOLD analysis project Ga0316611, IMG submission 207675) | Microbial mat bacterial communities from Middle Island sinkhole, Lake Huron, Michigan, United States - MIS.2016.202 | ecosystem: Environmental > Aquatic > Freshwater > Lake > Sediment... | reverse complement strand
ATTCCAGGGCCTTACAAATAATCCGATTTAGAGAAGCAACCGGAAGTGTTGCCGTACTAACCTTGGTGGCCTATTCGCAGCTACGACCGGGTTATCTCCGGTCACTCCCCCACCTCGGCGGATGCCCTGTGGGGGTCATTGAAGGGAACGTACCAAATGGGGTTAAGGGGTGGAAAAATACCCTAGCCATTGCTGGAGGGGGGCATTGGCGATACTGATGGCTAATGCTCCGGATTGGGACAAATGCCATAACCTAGCCCCATGGTAAAGGACGACCAGTAAAAACGTCAGCATTGGAATCCGTTTGGCCCGGAGCCAGCGATCGAGGCCGGGATAACGAATTTCTTGCTGGGCATAAAGCTCAATGGCAATATGGACAGCAAAGCCAATACAGGCGGCAAAGACAAAAGGGCCGAAGAGGTGAAAGGCGATCGCCCCCTTGAGATCCCCCTGAACTAAGGCGAGGAAAGAACGGGTCATGCCACAGCCGGGGCAGGGAATGCCGGTAAATTGCAAAATCGGGCAGAAGAGGGGGGAACTGGTTTGACTGTGGTTAAACCAATTTGCCCCTAGGATCGGAGCGGTAGCAAAGGACAACCCGACTAAACGCCCATATTTTTCCCGACGGCTGAGGGGGCGAGTTTGTAGCGGAGAACTGTTCATGGGATTGGCTAGCTATCAGCTAAGTCTTGCCCCTCGCTATCCTTCAAGTTACCCAGCAGGATTTGAATGAAATCAATCAAGGCCCAAATTCCACAGCCGCCAACAGTCAGGATTTGGATAATGCCAATGGTGGTATAGCCGAGGTAGAAGCGATGGATACCAAAACAACCCAGAAAGAAACAGAGCAGGGCAGCAGCAATTTTCGACTTAGGAGGATTACTCATAACAAGTAGGAATGGGCTAGTGATCTGAGCAACATCAGTATAGCCAAGGGTTTAAGGAGTGTGAACAAACGTCGCGAATGTTCACAATTTGTTCAAGCTGCACCATTTTGCAGCCTGGAATGGGGGGATGGCGGTCGAGATTGTTGGGGGTACGGAGAGGGGGGGATTCGAACCCCCGAAGAACTTGCATCCTTAACGGTTTTCGAGACCGTCGCATTCAACCACTCTGCCACCTCTCCAAGGGGCGCGGATGTCCAGTTGATTATTGTAGCTTATTACTGGGTTGAGGCGATCGCAGATTTTCACCGCCTCCCTGAATCTCGTAAACTAATAAAGTAGATAGAAATGCGATCAGGGTGTTTGCATCCCCTACGTTGTCTAGATTTTCATCTCCTTAGAGTATTTTTTCATGGCTGCTGACCTTCCCCCCAACTGCGGTTTTGCCGATATTTTGGCACAGTCCTCAGTGGCGATCGCCATTCTGGATCGCAACCTCCACTATCTTTGGATGAGCCAACGCTGGCAACAGGATTACCGACTAACGGGGGAACTGGGCCAACCCTATGATGCGGTGAATGGGGTGTTACCAGCGCATTGGCCCCAAGCCTTCGCCACTGCTCTCGCCGGAAAACCCCAACAGGGGCAGGGCGATCGCCTCATCTTCCCCGATGGTGAGACGACTTGGCTCGAATGGCAGGCAGAACCCTGGCTACAGCCCAATGGCACAGTGGGGGGGATTATCCTTCAGAGCAAAATCACCCCAGAACCCCAAGATCAGGGTGTGGCCTGGGAAGAAATTTTTAATTTATCCCCCAATTTAATCTGTTTAGCCAATGCTGAAGGCTATTTTGCCCACGTTAACCCCGCCTGGGAAAATCTGCTGGGGTGGAGTTGTGCCGAACTCCAAAGCATCCCCTTTATGGAATTTGTCCACCCCGACGACATCGAGCGCACCCTCACTTTAGTCGAGAGCATCCAAACCGGGCAACCCTGCATTTCCTTTGAAAATCGCTACCGGCGCAAAGATGGCTCCTATATTTGGCTGGCCTGGACAGCGGCGATGATCAAATCCCAAGGCTATATCTATGCCCTCGCACGGGATATTAGCGATCGCAAACGCACCGAAGCCGCCCGCCAACGGATGGAATCTGCCCTACGCCGCAGTGAGCAGCGGTATCAAGCCCTCGCCGACACCGCCCCCGTGGGGATTTTCCACAGCAACCTAGAACGGCAATGTATCTACGCCAACCAACAACTCTGTATCCTCATGGGGTTAAACCTCACCGCCATTGCCGGGGCAGATTGGATGGCTTCGATTCACTCCGAAGACCGCCATCGCGTTGAACAGGAATGGCAGCAAGCCCAGGCTGAACGGCAGTGTTTTCAATCGGAATATCGCTTTTTGCGCCCTGATGGTTCCGTCCGTTGGGTCTATACCCAAGTGCAAAATGTTGTCGATTTAGCCACCAACCAAACCGGCAGCTATGTGGGGACTTGTACCGATGTCACCGAGCGCAAACAGGCGGAAGCAGAATTGCAACGCTACAAGCAGGCGGTGGATAGTGCCAGCGATGCCATTAGCCTCACGGATGTCACGGGGCAGGTGCTCTATATGAATGAGGCCTTTAAAGCCCTTTACGAATGTCCCGATCTCGCCACCTTAGCTGTCCATGGCGGTTTGGCTGGCCTCTTTATTGATCCCACCACGATTCAAGGCTTATTAACCCATGTCACCAGTGGCCAGGTGTGGAGTCATGAGGTGGAGCAGCGATCGCTCCGGGGGGATTTCATTCAGGCCTCTCTGCGGGCCAATGGCATCCGAGGGGAACGGGGGGAAATCGTGGGTCTGGTGGCCATTGCCACGGATATCCGCGATCGCAAACAAGCCGAAGCCGCCCTCCAAGACAGCGAAGCCACCAACAAAGCAATCCTCACCGCCATCCCCGATCTGATGTTTCGCCTTGATGGCCAGGGGCGGTATTTAGGCCACATCAGCACCAGTGAATTTCAAGACCTGATCCCCAATGATGCCGACCCCACAGGGCAAGATATTCGCGACTGGATGCCCGCTGACATCGCCCATCGCCACTATCACTATGGCCAGCGGGCCTTAGCCACAGGAGAAATGCAAATTTATGAGCAAGAAGTGCATTTTGATGACCATCATACCCAGTATGAAGAGGTGCGGGTGGTTCCCAGTAGCCCCGATGAATTGCTGTATATTGTCCGGGATATTAGCGATCGCAAACGCATCGAAGCCTCCCTACTAGACTTTGCCAATCGCCTCCAAGCCCAAGTAGAGCGGGAGCAGTTCCTCAATCGCCTCTCGGTAGAAATTCGCAGTTCCCTTGAACAATCCCCTGAAATTCTGATCAACCGCGCCCTCCATGCCGTGCGCGATCTGTTTCAAATTGACCGCACCCATTTTGCCTGGTACATGACCGATGTAGCCGAACCCTATTGGGATGTATTTGCGGAATCCGTTGGCGAGGGTTTACCGGATTTTCGCGGTCATTATCTCGCCTCCCAAGTGGGGCCAATGGCTGAAATTTTATTGCGGTTGGAGGTGATCTGTATTGATGATGCCAGCGAGATTACCGATCCGATCTACCGCGAATTTATCGAAAATCTCACCTATCAATCGGTGCTAGTGGTTCCCCTTGAAGTAGAGCCGGGAAAAATTGGCGTGATGGTTTGTAGCCACAGTGCCACGGTGCGCCCCTGGAAAGCGGCGGAGGTGGATTTAGTCAAAGCGGTTTTAAATCAGTTGGCGATCGCCACCAATCAAGCCACCCTTTACGCCCAATCCCAAGCCCGCGCCGAAGAACTGCGCCAAACCCTCGACGAACTCAACCGCACCCAATCCCAACTGATCCAAACCGAAAAAATGTCCAGCCTTGGGCAATTAGTCGCAGGGGTTGCCCATGAAATCAACAACCCCGTCAACTTCATCTACGGCAATGTCGATCATGCCCGCGACTACATCAATGATCTCCTAGGCCTGATTTCCCTCTATCAACAACATTATCCCGATCCTAAAATGATCATCGCCGATGAAATCGATGCCATTGATCTGCCCTTTCTCCTGGATGATCTACCGAAAATGCTCCAATCGATGCGGATTGGGGCAGAACGCATTAAAGAAATTGTCGCCTCACTACGCACATTCTCCCGGATGGATGAATCAGAAATGAAAGCCGTCGATATCCATGACGGCATTGAAAGCACATTAATGATCCTCCACAATCGCCTCAAATCTAAACCCCACTCAAAAGGGATTCAAGTCATCCGTAAATATGGAGATTTACCCAAGGTCGAATGTTATGCGGGGCAATTAAATCAAGTATTTATGAACATCCTCAGTAACGCCATTGATGCCTTACTAGAGGAGGAAAACCACCAATGTGAAGGGACTGATCCCGTAGAAATTGAGAGTTGGATTGAAATTGAAACCCACCTCAGCATCAATGGTGAGCAGGTGGCAATCCATATCCGGGATAATGGTGCTGGCATTGATCCCGCCCATCAAGCCCGTCTCTTTGATCCCTTTTTCACCACCAAAGAAATTGGCAAAGGAACCGGCCTCGGCCTAGCCATCAGCTATCAAATTGTCAATGAAAAACATGGCGGTCAATTACTCTGTGCCTCCACTTTAGGGGAGGGCACAGAATTCACGATCCAGATTCCCTGTCGTCAAACCTTGCAACGGATTCAACAAATGCGGGTTGGATCGCCCTAATGAATATCGTGCAGAGGCTGAGTAGCCAAGGGGATTAAGCTCTGAAATTTTTAAAACCACGGAGGAGCGGACTGAAATCCACACGACGAAACCTCATCTCCTGTAAACTACAACTATATTCGTTAACCCTGATTCGATCATGACCACCCACTTTATTACTGCTGAAATCGACCTGCAAGCGACTCCCCAAGCCACGCAAGCCGAAATTGAAGCCCAACTCCAAAAATCTGGCGAACCCCTCCGCTGGGCAATCACGGCGGTGAATCCTGAAACCCAAACCGCTCATGTGGAGGCGGTGGTGACTCGTGAGGAGTGAGGAGTGAGGAGTGAGAAGTGAGAAGTGAGAAGTGAGGAGTGATTCTGTTCCCCGTTCCCCGTTCCCTGTTCCCCCCAACCCACTCATGCATGAAACACTCCTAAAAGGCCAAGAAATTACCGTTGAGGGGATTTTGCATGACCTCAATTTTGAGATTGTGGCGGGCGATCGCCTTGGGATTGTTGGGGCTTCTGGTTCAGGGAAATCAACGCTGTTAACGCTGCTCAATCGGCTACGGGAGCCGGATCAGGGGCAATTGTGGTTTAATGAGCGGCCTTTTGATCAGGTTTCGGTGTTTGAGTTGCGGCGGCAGGTGGCTCTGGTGTTGCAGGAGCCGAAATTGTTGGGGATGTCGGTGCAGGAATCCCTCGCCTATCCTTTGGTGCTGCAAAAACGGCCTAAGGGGGAAATTCAGGAAAAAGTTTTAAGTTGGTGCGATCGCCTCTCCATTCCCCTCGATTGGCTTGACCGTCAGGCTTGGCAACTCTCCCTCGGTCAGCGGCAACTGGTCACGATTGGCCGCGCCCTGATCCTCAATCCTACCGTTCTCCTTCTGGATGAACCCACCTCGGCCTTGGATGTGGGGACAGCCCACCGTTTGTTAGAAGTCTTAGCCAGTATGCCTACCCTCACTTGGGTGATGGTCAATCATCAACTGGATTGGGTGCGGCAATGGTGCGATCGCGTTTGGTATCTCCATGAGGGACAAATCTGGTCAGATACCACAGTGGCCGCGATTAATTGGGATGTGGTGGAGCAGGAACTGAAGGCCCCCGTTGAGGATTGGGGTTAGACGGGTTTGCGACTCATGATCCACCAGATCGCCGCAAAGCAACTGATCGTCATGAGTACCTCAGTAATGAGGGTGGCGATCGCCGCCCCCTCTGCCCCTTGCAGGGGAATCAACCACCAATTCAGCCCCACATTGAGGAACACAGCCCCGATGGTGAGCCGGAAATAGTGACGTTGGCGATCCAAAGCGACTAATCCTTGGGTGGCTAAATGGCCCCAGTAGATCGGCAACAGCGTTAGAGCTAACCAGCGTAAAATTTGGGTTTGACTTTGGAGTTCCTCACCATAGGCGAGGGTCAATAACAGCGGCGCTAAGGCAACCACCACCCCGGTAAACAGCAAACCCATCCCTCCCAAGCCCAAGAAAATCTTTCTAAATAGCTGGCGAAATTGATACCCTTTGGCCAAGCTGGGAAACGTGGCGGCCATGACAACGCTGGGAATCAAAATGGCCCCTTCAATCAAGCGGTAGGCGAGGTTATAGCGTCCCACCTCCGTATTACTGGCTAATAACCCTAGCATTACACTATCCACTCGAAAATAAATCATCCCCAACAGAGACACTCCCCCCAGCATTAACCCCTCTTTTGCTGTCGCTTGCAGCCCGCTCAGATTCACCGGTTGCCAAAGCAACGGGAAAACCTTGGCCGCCATCACAGCCCAAACGCCCACGGTGACTAATGCGGTAGAAATCAGGAGTGCTAGGGGGGCAAGCCAGAGGGGTGGCAACGGTGTTGATGCGAGTAGGACTAAACTGGCGATCGCCAAACCTTTTTGGGCAACATTAGCAATTCCCTCAAGTTGCATCTCTTCCTTGCCCCGTTGAATGGCAAAACCAATCCGTTGGGCGGAAATGAGTACGAGGTAGCTGTAGAGCATTGTCAACACGGCTAACGAAGGGCCGAAGAGCGTTAATAGCGGCAACAGCAAGAGGCAAAGGATCGCAATTCCGCCTCGAATAATCACCGCCTGCTGCACCACCGCCGGATCTCCTCGGCTCACCCATTTGGTAATCACCCAGTCTAATCCCAGTTCTAGGGTGGGCTGCAACACCATCAAAGCTAGGGAAAGGGCAAAGGAAAATTGCCCGTAGACTTCTAGGGTAACGAGGCGGGGCAAGAGCAAATAAAACACTAACCCTAGGGATCTGCTCCCCAATTGCCCTAACCCTTGCCACCAAAAATTTCTACGCAGGGACATACTCTTGGGGATTGGGTTTGAAGTTGGCGGCGATCGCCACCATCAGGCTCATGGTCAAAATCGTGGGCAAATCATGGATAAAAAAATCAAACATTTGAGCGGTGATCACAAAACTAGAGAGTAAACCGACTCTGGGATCAAGTAAAGGGGTTTGCCACAGGGCAGAGACCATCACTGCGATCCACAGCAACAATCCCGGCAATCCCAATTCCGCCAAAAGGGTCAAAACCAGATTATGGGCATTTAATCCCCCCCGATCAATGATTTTGGTGCTGAGGGTTTGAATGCCTGTGCCGGTGAGGGGATCAGCGAGAAATTGCTGGCCGGCAATATAGGCTAGTTCAGCGCGGGGGATGGCGGCAAGGGCTGCGGGATCGCCGGCCATGGCGGCTTGGATTGTGGTGATATTTTGGGGAATTTGCTGGATATTGGCGGTGAGGCGGGGGCTTTGATGCCAAACGAAAAAGCCTGTACCAATCACCGCCGGGAGGATGAGGGCGATCGCCCAAGCTTTCAACGGCACAAACCGATAGGGATAAACCATCAACACCACACTCACCAGCAGCACAAAAATACCATTGCGACTCCCGGTTAGGATCAGCGTCACGATCAAGGGGGGGATGAAAAATAAGAGGCTGAAGGCTGGTAAAACCCGTTTTTGGCACAGGGTACAGGTGAGAACCACGCCAAAGGCCATTAACGCCCCCAATTGATTGGGGTTTTGGAGGAGGGAGAGCGATCGCCCGTAGTAGCCAACCCCATTGCGCATCCAGGGGAAGAAAGACCAGTTAGGGTTAAAATGCTCGAAAATGCCAAACCCCGCCAGGATCAGCAAAAACAGGAGGGTGAAGCCGTAGAGCCAGGGGAGTCTTTGCTTCGGTTGATAGGCCTGGGCAAGGCTCAGGAGGGCGGGGAATGTGAAAAAATAGATACTGTACTTAATGCTAAATTTAAAGGCGATTCCTCGATCCACACTGAACCAAGCACTGATCCATAACCAAAGGTAAAGGGCCAGCAGGAGTAATAGGGTACGGTGATGAGTCTGCCAAAACTGGGGGAGGCGATCGCCATACAACCCTAGGATCGCCACCGCTAACAGGGGGATGGTAAAGTTATATGCACCCAAATCCATCCCCGGCAAGTTGACATGAACCAACAGGGCAAACAGGAAAATGCCCACCAGGAGGATGAGGGCGCAGTGATCACGGTAGCGGGTGAACCAGTCGGGAAAGGGGCGAATCACAAATTTCATGCTAGTTACAAACCTATCTTTTCTACCACAACAACCGACGGGTCTTTCTGTTTATGCTGTCAACCTGGTGCGATCGCTACGGATATCCCCGACCAAAGTTCTCAGCAATCAACCCATTGGTCTTCACCCCTGCTATCCCGTTCCCCCCAACCTCAGCAGTGACGGCGGCCATTGGGGGACAGTGCAGCGGTTATGGTGGTTGCAAACGGAGTTACCCCGTCTGTATACCAACTTGCAAGGGGATGTGTTTTTCTCTCCTGTTCCGGAAGCACCGCTCGGGCAAAAGTTCCCCATTGTGATCACCGTTCATGATTTAATTCCCCTCCGGTTTCCGAAACTGATCTCGTTTTTACGGTTCTATTTTCGCCATTATGTGTCGCGGGTGGTAGCAGAAGCAACCCATGTGATCTGTGATTCTGAGGCAACGGCGCAGGATTTACGCAATATTTTGGGGCTATCGGTGCGGAATGTTTCGGTGATTCCGTTAGCCTATGATCATCAACATTTTTATCCCCGCCATTTACCCACGGGAAATTATTTCCTCTATGTGGGTCGCCATGATCATTATAAGAATTTAAGGCGGTTAATTGACGCTTTTGCCACATTGCCAGATCGGGATGTGATTTTAAAAATTGCGGGTGGTTTTGATCACCGCAATACCCCATTATTGCAACAACAGGCTGAGGCTTTAGGGGTGGGCGATCGCGTTCAATTTCTTTCCTATGTGAGCTATCAAGATTTACCGGTGTTGATTGGGGGGGCGATCGCCCTTGTTTTTCCCAGTTTATGGGAGGGGTTTGGGTTGCCGGTGTTGGAAGCAATGGCCTGCGGTACACCCGTGATCACCTCTAACTGTGCCTCCTTGCCGGAAGTGGCGGGAGATGCGGCAATTTTAATTAATCCCTACAAAGTGGGGGAATTGGCCGATGCGATGGCCAATGTTTACCGTGATGGGCAATTGTGGTTACAGTTACAGCAAGCAGGATTAGCCCAAGCCCAACGGTTTAGCTGGCAAAAAACCGCCGATGCCACCGCCGAAATTCTCTGTCGTTATGGTTAAAAAAGGTGGGCGATGCCTAATGAATTAGTGAATGGTGCGTCAGGTAAAAACCAATCGTCAATATCATGATTGATCCTGTCTGACGCACCCTACAATTCAATTGTAGGGTGCGTCAGAGCGATTAATCCAGGATGCAAACGAGTAGCTTAACGGCTGACGCACCATCTTAACTAGCGTCAATAAATCACAAAAAAACCGGATTAACAATATAGTTAATCCGGCAGTCATCTAGGAGGATGAAAGCGAAGGGTTAAAGATTAACGCACGGGGGCGACGAAATCTTCCGAAAGGGTGAGGTTGAGGTTAGTTTCCGGCTCGACAACGAGGAGATCCACACTGTTACGACCCAGGAAGTTTTGAATCAGGGTCAACACAGCCCCCGCCCCCGCACCGAGGAGCAATTCTTCCGTAGCAATGGCGCGATCGCCTGTCACCGCTGCAATAGCCGCCGCTGCCGCAGTCCCAATCGCTGCATTGCGCAACAGATCGCCGGTGCTCGTACCCCGACGGACGGTTTCCGTTTGGGTAATGGGGCTAGAGCTTGCTTTAAAGGGACGGCTAGAGCCATCGGGATAGACTAACTCTTGAGCTACAAATTGGGTGGCGTTGCTACCGGAGGGACGCAATTCCCCTTTCACCTGGCTACCGGCGGGGATCAACACCTGGCCTTCTTGGGTGGTGATGTTCGTGCGGACGGCAAATGTCACGGGTAACGTTTCATCGGGCATCAGCAGGATTTTGTCCCGCATATAGCTGACGGGGATCATTGTGCCAGCGGGAATGCGGTATTCCGTGGCGATCGGGGCACTACTGACCAAATAGGGGGAGTTGATGGCGGCGACGCGGCCTTCACTGTGCATGGCTTGGTAGAGGAAGGCAGCCACTTCAGCGCGGGTAGCGTTGCGGGTGGGGTTCAAAACGTTGACGTTGGGATAGTTCACCACCATGCGTTTTTCCGTTGCCGCTGCCACGGGGGAGCGGGCAAAGCTGGAGATGTTGCTATTGTCAGAGAAGAAGTTAAGAACTTGGTTGGTGGGAGCGTTCGGGGCATAGCTTAAGCCGTTGGCCAGGGAAACAAGCACCTGTTCACGGGGAATATTTTGCTCCGGTCGGAAGATGTTGCCGGGATAGCCAGAAAGGAAGCCCATTTGATAGGAGTTACGAATGGCTCCGGCGGCCCAATGACTAGAGGGGACATCCGCAAAGTTGATCCCGCTACGAATTGCGCCTTTGTTGTAGGCGGCTTGGAGCATGGAGGAAAATTGAGCGCGGGTGACGGGGGCATCGGGGCGGAATGTGCCATCGGGGAAGCCGGACAGTACATTTTGCATCACCAAAGCATCAATATATTGTTTCGCCCAGTGGTTACTGGCTACATCTCGGAAGCCGTTGGTTTGGGCGACGGCGGGAGCAGGGTTCACGAGGGAGGGGATCAGGGCGATGGGGGCGATCGCCGTGGCATTCATGCCCAAGGTCATGATTAAAGCGGTGGTGGCTTGCCAATTTTTGAGTTTCAACATAGGAGGGTCTCCTGATAAATTGCAGTGTGAGTTTAATCGTGTTGCAGTGAGTTCAGAGTATCTGCGCCCTGGGGCGGTTTGTTTTGCTCTGTTGCGTTCTTTGACCGAGAAGGTTCCCGACAAGTTTCACCACTTGGGCCAGTTAATCATCTGGTCAGGTGTTGGAGGAATCCTCCGGAATGGGGTATGAAAAGCTGGAGCCGATGTCCTGTAATCGGCGGATATCCATGATTTCAAGCCTGAGTTGAAAGCTATCAAGAAGCGGTGCATTGCTTCGTTTAACCGCGTTGGTGCAGTCTAGCCTAGGTATAACATAATTGTTAGGAATGCTGTCGGATCTAGGATGTATATCTGACGTGTATAAGTTGATGGATTTAATGATTTTTCAGATAAATTAGTGACGCAAAACTGATGTGGGGATTAGGTTTCATGATCTTGAAAATGGATGGGATGTGAACTTTAGTGGTGTTGGATCTGGTGTCACGGCAAAGCGATGGCACACCGCTGCGGTGGCTCTGTCACCGGTTTGAGGCTCAAGTTTGCACGACCAACAACTTCCCACTTTCATGAGAATATGAAAGCTACGTTAACCAACAAGGAGCAAACACCGATGACCAGTGATCCGATTACCCTCATGAAACAAGAAGTAGGCAAGGCGGCCGCTGCACGGGTCAAGTCCGGATCAGTGGTGGGACTAGGCACGGGTTCGACCACTGCCTACGCGATTCAGTTTTTAGGCGATCGCCTCGCCCAAGGGGAAATTACCAATATTGTCGGCATTCCCACTTCGTTCCAAGCGGAAGTCCTCGCCAAAAAATATGGAATTCCCCTCACAACCCTGGATGCAGTGGATAAAATCGATGTGGCCATTGATGGGGCCGATGAGGTTGATCCCCAGAAGAATTTAATTAAAGGGGGTGGGGCGGCCCATACGCGGGAAAAAATTGTCGATACGTTGGCAGAGACGTTTATTGTGGTGGTGGATCAAGGTAAGTTAGTCGATCGCCTCGGTTCGACGTTCCTGTTGCCGGTGGAAGTGTTGCCGATGGCGATCGCCCCTGTGATGCGGGCCATTCAAGCCCTCGGTGGTGTGCCGGAATTGCGGATGGGGATTAAGAAGGCGGGGCCGGTGGTGACGGATCAAGGCAACTTGGTGATTGATGTCAAGTTTGCATCCATTGACGATCCGGCGGGTTTGGAAAAGACGCTCAATAATATTCCTGGTGTTTTGGAAAATGGGCTGTTTGTCAACTGTACCGATGTGGTGTTAGTGGGCGAGGTGATCGACGGGAAGCCCAGCGTGCGGGAGTTTTAAGTTATTCCCTTGATGGGCGTGGGGGCGAAAAATTTTTCGCCCCCACAGGGTTTAATCCTGTTGGGTGGAGAATTGCCGCGCTCCCCAGAAGGAGAGGAAGGCGGCGATCGCCACCAAAATCGGGATCGAATACCAAGGAAATTCGCTCAAGGGGGCATAGGCGGCGGCCCGCAGGGCGGTGGTGGCGTAGGTGAGGGGGAGGCAATAGACGATCACTTTGAGGATCGGGGGAAGCGTTGCGGGTTCAAAGAAGGTCGCGCCTAAGAAAGACATCGGCACAATCAGGAAATTGTTAAAAATCCCCACACTTTCTAAGGACTGCACCGCTAACCCCGTAATCACGCCCAAACCGGAGAACACCGCACAGTTCAGCACGACGATCAGGATAAACAGGGGATTGAGAAAGCTCCAAATTTTCCCCGTAAACAGGATCGCTAAAATCAGCACCGAACCGGCGGTCATCATGCCCCGCAACATTCCCGCCAGCATTTTCCCGAAATGGAGGGCGAGGGGATGGACGGGGAGCAGCAGCAGTTCCTCAAAGGTTTTGCTGTAGAGGCGATCGCCACAAATCGAAAACGTCGTCCCCCCAAAACTAATCGTCATCGAGGAAAGGGCCACCATCCCCGGCAGGATAAATTCTAGATAGTTATCCCCCATCGGCGCATCCATGGCTTGATCCAATGCCGTCCCCAGGCCTAAACCAAAGGCAACGATATAAATCAAGGGAGACACTAACCCCGTGGCCGCAATTTGGGTGAGCCGTACCCGCAGATCCAGCCATTCCCCCCAAAAAATTGTCATCGTATCGGCCCAGAGGGTTTTGAGGGCGTTGGGGGATGGGGTTGTTTTCGGGGGAGCAATGGGGGCAGTAACCATAGGAGCGGCAATGTAAAGAATCGTCTAGATCTAATTTACAGTTCTTTGCAAAAATCCGGGAAACCAACCCGTGAGTAGGCCCTGGGTGGGGCTGAAGAGGAAGGCAAGACTAAAGAAGCCGGTGGCAACGAGAACGATCGCCGGCCCTGAGGGCAAATTGTAAAAATAACTCAGGTACATCCCGCTAATACTGGCCAAAATTCCCACCCCCACCCCGACAGCCATCATGTGATGGAGGCGATGCACCAATAAATAAGCAGTAGCGGGGGGGATGATCAGCAGGGCTAAGACTAAAACCACGCCGACGGCTTTCAAACTGGCCACAATCGTCATGCCGATCAACACCATCAAGCTCAAATCCAACGCCTTCACCGGCAACCCCACCGCCTGCGCCCCCAGGGGATCAAAACTATAAAACAACAGTTCTTTATACAAAAAGGCCACGGTGGCGATTACCAACACCGCAATAATCAAGGTATCGCGAACATCGGTGGGGGTGACGCTGAGGATATTGCCGAAGAGGAAATGATTGAGGTCGATTTTATTGGTTTTTTGAATGAGCGTGATCAGGGTAATGCCAAGGGCAAAGAAGGCAGATAAAACAATCCCCATCGCGGCATCTTCTTTGAGTTGCGATCGCGCCCGGATCAGGTTAATCAAGACAGTGCTGATCATTCCTGCGATAAAGGCCCCAATGAACAAGTTAATCCCAAACCAAAAGGCGATCGCCAATCCCGGCAAAACAGAATGGCTCATGGCATCCCCCAACAGGGCCAACCGTTGTACTAACAGGTAACTGCCCACAATCGCACAAATTACCCCGACAATCACCGCCACCAGGAGCGATCGCTGCATAAACCCATATTGAAGGGGCATTAAGAAAGGTTGTAGGAAATTAAATTGCACTGATCCTCCGATAGTCGTGACGATATGATCCTACCCCAGGCCGCTCTACTCGTCTCCTTGCTCCGCCATCATTTGCATAATCGCCGCCACCCCATCCTCGGCCATGGTTTCTAAATAATTGATTTCGAACTCAGACAAATCATCAAGCGTGAAATCTTCACCATAAACCTCAATGACTTTGTCCTCCTCAAACCAAATCAAACTGTTATTATGGGGAAAACGAATGGCCACCACTTTCCCCTCCACAAGCCAATAGGTTACACCATCGCCTTCTGCCGTTAAAAATTCCGCCGCGCTGACCAGTTCCCCATTTTGGGTACAAGCGAGATAGGTCATGGGGCCATCAATCTTGCGAGTTTCGACACAGCCCGCAACAATTTCGCTCAATTGCTCAACCCGTTGCTCAAAACAATGGGTCGTAGCGGAATTGCAAACTTCATGGGTATTCCCCTGTTGTGCTAGGGGGGAGGGCGTGGCCGCGAATAATAAACTAGAAGCTAAAACAGCAGAAAGAATTGACATCGGGAATTGCCTAGGATGGTAATGGAAAAGCAAACCTTGTGAGGTTCTTCAGCAAATCGGGTGAAATTGGCTCAAGTGGATACCGAATCTGCATAGGGGCGAAAGGTTTAATTTTTGCGCCCCTACAGGGTTTCAAGTTTGAACAAATTTAGCTGATCCCCTTAAGCTTTGAAGATCCATTTTTGATTTGCCTGTACCTTTTATAACAATTTCGGCCATGAGTGAACCATCCCTGTTGCAATTGGGGGAAGCGGCCCGTCAGTTGGGGCTGAATCCCCAAACCCTCTACTTCTATGAGCGCATTGGCTTAATCCCCCCACCCCAGCGCACCCCAGCGGGTTATCGTCTCTTTAGCCCGACGGATCTTGAACGGTTGGTGTTTATTGGTCGTGCGAAGACGTTGGGGTTGAGTTTGGATGACATTAAAGAAATTTTGGAGCTTAAACAGGGGCGATCGCTCACCTGTGCCGCTGTTTATCAGCGATTGCAGCAAAAGCTGGCCGATATCGAGGCGCAGATCCAAGCGTTGCAGATACTCCACGGGGAATTAGTCCCCCTGTTGGTTCAATGTGAGCAAAATTTAGCCCATCCCGATCCCGCCCATCAATGCGTTGTTTTGGAAAATGCCCCATCCTTTTACAAAACTTCATCAAATTTCCCTTGACCCTATACCTCACTATAGGGACTACCTTGGGGCTAGATGAGTTCACAGGCATAAGACCATGATTAAGATTGAAGTTCTCGGAACCGGCTGCAAAAAGTGTCAACAATTGGAAGCCAACGCCAAGCAAGCCGTAGCGGCTCTTGATTTGGCGGCGGAAGTTTTGCACATTACCGATCCGGTGGAAATTGCGATGCGGGGGGTGATGTCCACGCCAGCATTGGCGGTGAATGGTGTGGTGGTGACAACGGGCAAAGTCCTGAGTGCTGATCAAATTCAACCCCTGTTGACGGCCTAAGGAAACCATGCCTGATCTTTTCTATCCCTTTGATTGGCTCTCCACGCAACTGGTGCAGGCCTTGGGACTATCGGTGGCATCCCCCTTAGGTTCAAGCCTGCACTTCTTTTTCTATGATGTGCCTAAGGTCTTAACGCTGTTGGTGGTGATTAGCTTTGTGATTGGTTATTTACAAAGTTTTCTCGCCCCTGAGCGGGTGCGAAATTTTCTTGAAGGCAAGCGGCGATTCTCTGGCAATGTTTTGGCGGGAATGCTCGGAGCGATCACACCCTTTTGTTCCTGTTCGGCGGTTCCCCTGTTTATTGGCTTTTTAAAGGCTGGGGTTCCCTTGGGGGTGACGTTTTCCTATTTGATTTCAGCCCCAATGGTGGATGCGATCGCCGTTTTCCTGCTTTGGACATTGTTCGGCCTCAAAGCCACGGTTTTGTATATTGTCTTTGGGGTAGGGTTGGCGATCGCCTCCGGTTATGCGATCGGTCTGTTCAAACTGGAAAAATGGGTTGCCCCCTTCATCCTCCAAGGTCAAGCCGCCACAGCCCCAGGGGGAACAATCCCCACCGTTGAGTTAACCTCACAACAACGGTGGCAAGAAGCACAATTTCAAGCGGTAGATATCCTTAAATCCGTTTGGATCTACGTCGTCGTCGGCATTGGCATCGGGGCAGCAATCCACGGCTATGCCCCCACGGAATTGATCAGTGAATGGGCAGGGCCAGATAATCCCTTCGCGGTATTAATCGCGGTGTTGATGGGGGTTCCCCTCTATACGAATATTGCCGGAGTTCTGCCCATTGCGGCGGCGTTGGTGGGCAAAGGCATGGCCCTGGGCACGGTTCTATCCTTCACCATGGCCGTCACCGCCCTTTCTCTACCCCAAATGATCATCCTCCGTCGGGTCTTACAACCCCCCTTGCTGGCCCTGTTCATCGGCTTAACGACAGTGGGGATTATTGCCGTGGGCTATTTGTTTAACTTTGCGATCGGTTAGGGGAGGGGGCGAAAAATTTTTCGCCCCTACGGAGGTTATTCAGGGCGGAAGCGATTTTTTACTAAAATTCCCACCACGACTAAGGCCATAATCGCCACCGTCCCCAACCCTAAACTACTGGGCAGCCAAAACACCGCTTCAATGTAGTTGAGTTGGCCCGGTTGCAATTCCCACAGGAGGCGGTGAGTCCCTTGCTCAACGGGGATTTGGGGGTTAACAGCCCGCGCTCCCCAAGGGGTGGCCAGGCTAAAGGTTAAATTCAGGAGTGAGTTGGTATTGAGTAACTGCTGGCGATTCGCGTTAGCGTACCCATCGCCGCTCAGTCCCCCCAAACTTCGCAAATCTACTTCTAACCGAAGGCGATCGCGCTCCAACAGCAGTAAATTACTTTGGGTCAGTCCCAAACTAGCGGAAAGCTCAACAATCTCCTCCCCTTGAGCCGCTGCCCGCTGTTCGGGGGTTTGTTCGGTGGGGTTGAAAAACTGATTAAATTTGCGGTTCAGTTCCGCGCCATTACTAAAGGGAATCGTCAACTTCAGCCGACGCTCAGAAACCCGATCCACTTGCCCCTGAAGGGATTTCGCCCGCTGTTCGAGGGTTTTGAGCCAAGTTTTTACTTCCCCCTGGCTAAAACTGGTGAGTTGTTCCCCCAGTTCAATTTCTTGGCTAATCGACCCGGCAAACTGTCCCTGAAACGTCACGCCCACATCGTAGCGAACACAGCCCGACAGCAATAAACTACAGAGCAGGAGGAACCCTAAATAATGGAGGCGTGAGCTTACCCACCGCCGCAATCGTTGCCCAAAGTTTTTCCTAGCCATCTTGCCCTCACTGCTCCAGCGTTGATCTCTCTCTTATTAAATCAAGACCGGGGGCATTGCCGCCAAGGATTTGCTTCTGCCTTTAGGATAGGAAAGCTTTTAGGACTCAAGAATTTCTATGTCACCACAACTGATCGGATTATTGATTGGCGGTTTGTTGCCAGCCTTCGCCTATGGCATTTCGGGCTTGTTGGCAAAGGTCAGCACCAATGCGGGGATGTCTGTGGGGGGGCATTTGATCTGTATTGGCGTGATGGTGAGCCTCGTGGGGGTGGTGATGCAGGGGATTTTGCCGGGGCCGTTGCCATCGGGGGTGGCGATCGCCTCTTCCTCCATTTATGGCCTCTGTTGGGGTTTAGGCACGGGCGGCGTAGCTTTGGGGTTAATTCGCTATCAAACCCCCCTGTCAAAATTGGCCCCCCTCTACAACCTAAACACGCTGATCACTGTGGTTCTCGCCCTTTTGGTTTTTGCCGAATGGCAGAATGTGGACGCGGTGAAATTGGCGATCGGCGCGGTGTTGGTGGTGATTGGCGGGATGTTGGTATCCCTGGCCTAGTACATCAAGGCAGAAGGATGAAGGCAGAAGGCAGAAGGCAGAAAGGGGGATGTTTTGTGGGCTAAGGTTCTGCCTTGTAGGTATTGTCGGGTGATTTCCGCCACGCTGTACTAGGGGAAAATCCTTTCTAAATCCAACTGGGCCGCTACTTGGGCTAATGTGTCGGGATTACACCGATCCCCCGCCTCCAAATAGGGCAACGTTCCCAAAACCGGCGTTTGGGTGAGGGATTCTAATAGATCTACCGGAGTCCAGTCTGCCAATTGTTGCGGCGTAACCGGCTGAACGCAACTGAGGACTAACCCCCGGACGGGTAATTTCAGGGAACGGGCCAGGGCAATATTGGCAACGGTTTGGGCGATCGCCCCCAACTGCACCGGCACAACTAGCACCGTCTCCCAGCCCCACATCGCCGCCACATCCCCCACCGTTAACTCAAACGTCACAGGGGAACCCAAGCCCCCCACCCCCTCAATCAAGACCATCGGGTAATGCTGCTGCAATTGCTGATAGTTTTGCCAAATCACAGCAAGATCTACCGTTTTCCCCTCCTGAGCCGCCGCTAAAGGGGGGGCAATGGGGGCAGCAAATTGTAGCGGCACTAGAGTTTCAGGCGGTTGGGGCAGCGTGAATAATTCCCGGTAATACTCCCCATCCCCCGGCCCCGACTGCACCAACTTCATCAACCCCAAGGTTTGCGGGTCACGGTAGCGATGCCAATAGGCGACTAACGCCGTCGTCAAGACGGTTTTGCCTACATCGGTATTGGTGCCAGTGATGATCAGGGGTTTCATGGTTTTGGGAAGTAGGAAGTGGGAAGTGGTAGGGGCGAAAAATTTTTCGCCCCCAAAAATCTTTCGCCCCCAGGCCGATCCGCAATACTGTACTGATCAATTCGACAACGGGATTCCAGATCAAATCTCAGCCTACCCTTTTTGGCCGCTTCCTTACTTCATCTGGCCGCCAGAACGCCAAATGCTGATAATCAAGCCAAAGCCTAAGAGGGTTGCTGCGGCAAATAAAACAGCACTAATGATCGATAACTGCGGCAAGGGCGTATTGCGGGCAATTAAGGCCGCTCCGATTAAGAGCGACCCAACCACAATGCTATAGGCGAGGCGATTGGCGGAATTTTCGATCCCTTGGCGAATGGAACCCAATTCCCGGATTTTTAGATTCCATTGCAGGGTTTCTGAACTGACGCGATCGAGGATGACTTCCATTTGGCGGGGCGTTTGTAACGCCAAGGATTTCACATCTAAGGCCATCCGCAACAATGTTGGCAACGGATCATCTCCCAACAGTTGCCGACTGAATAAATCTGTCATCAGCGGCTTAAATTCATCCAGTAAATTCACCTCCGGATAAAATCCCCTCGCTACCCCTTCGAGGTTGGCCAAACTCTTGGCATAGAGGCCCATATTGCCCGGCAAACGAATTTTATTGCGCCTTGCCACTTGCAAGATTTCATAGAACGCCTCACTAAAATTAATATTCGCCAAACTAATGTCGTAATACTTCCGCAACATCCGATCAAAATCCACCTCTAATTTAGCCAGATCCACCGGATAGGGAGATTCGGAAAGTTCAACGGTCAACTGGCTACAGCGTTTGGCATCAATATGGACGATCGCCAGCAATAACTCAATCAAAATATATTGGGTGCGGGGGTCGAGGCGGCCAATCATGCCGCAGTCAATCAGGGCAACGCGATCGCTCTGCAAATAGAAAATATTGCCGGGGTGGGGATCGGCATGGAAAAAGCCATCGATAAACATTTGCTGGAAAAATGCCCGAAACAGCAATGTGGCAATTTGTTGCCGCCGCCGCAACTCTCCCCCGGTATTGCTATCGAGGGGTACAATTTTCGCCTCAAGAATCGGGCCGCCTTCGAGCCATTCCATCACCAACAGTTTTTCACTGGTGAGGTTTTGGTAAATGGCAGGGATCACCAATTGGCGGGTATCAAACCAGCGACTTTTCGATAAGTTGCGCCGCAGTTGCTCTGTAAATGCCGCCTCTTTGCGAAAATCTAACTCCGCTTTCAGGGCCGAGGTAAACTCATCGGCTAAGGAAATAATGTCGTAATCCTGACCAAAATCCGTCGCCGCCACCAACTCCGCCACGCCTTTAATCAGCACTGTGTCCTGACGGACAATTTTTTCAATGCCCGGACGCTGTACCTTCATGGCGACTTCTTGGCCGTTGTGGAGGGTGGCGCGGTAAATTTGGGCGATAGAACCGGCGGCAATGGGGGTGGTGTTGATCGTGCTAAACAGGGCATCAAGGGGCTGGCGCAATTCTTGACGCAGGAGGGTTTCAATTTCACTCCAGGGCACAGTTGGCACTTTCGCCTGTAAAGCGGTGAGGGCTTCGATGTAGCGGGGGGGCATGACATCGGGGCGGGTGCTGAGGATTTGCCCCAATTTGACGTAGACCGGCCCCAGTTCCACGAGAATATTGCGTAACACCTCCGGGGGGGGAATTTGGGGTTCTACTTTTGTGCCGCCGGTCAACAGACCGCGCATATAGTCCCAGCCATTACCCAGGACAATTTCTAAAATCTCCCGCTGACGGGATGTATTTTGAGTGAGGGCAAGAACCATAGAATTAACAGCCGGAAGGGGTCAGGGGACGGGAAAACATCCCGACTTGCCTCTGTTGTAGCGTGTTTTGGGCCAGGCTTGGGCAGTTGGAACTAATAACTTGCTTGGGCGAGTAATTCCTGGCGGACTTGGGCTTTTTCTTGGTATTCATGGATTTTGCCCTGGGCGATCGCCCCCGCTCGCGTATTGGGGGGGATTTCTTCCAGGAGGGCGATCGCCCCTTTAAACTGTTGCGTCATCGCCAAATCATAGGCAGATTGCAACTGCACCATGGCCCGCACATCCTGCTTAGTTTGATATTCCTGCAATTTTGGCTCTACTTGTTTGCCCACTTGGGTATGGGGGGAAATTTGATAAAGGAAGGCTAAGGCGCGGGTAAAGTCCCGTTCTTGGGCCGAGCGGAAGGCTTGGGCCATCAGCCGCCGCGCTTCATCTTCAGCGCGGGGCCGGGCCGCTTCCACAAAGGGATGGACTTTTTGCCGCCAGTAGTAAATATCCGGCAATTGGGCCGCTGTATTGAGTACCATTTGCCATTGGCGAGCAGCGAGGGCGGTTTCGGTCGCTTTCACCAATTGGTTAGCTTTTTCCCATTCCCCTTGCCATTGCTGAATCGCCGCTTGGGATTGCTCATAGCGGACACTATCGCGGGGAATCGAGCGGGCAAGGGCGATCGCCTCCGTCAGTTGTCCCCGTTGAATCGCCTGCTGGGCCGCCTGCCAAGCCTCCTCACCGGGATCAGTGCTAGCAGCACTGACCAAAGCGTAATAGCCCAGAGCAATGGCAAACACATTGAGTACACCAATCACGATCCCCATCCGCATCAGGAGTTGCAACGTTGAAACCGGGGACTCATGGGTCAAACGGGGTAACTCAGCAAGCGTGGTGGTATGGGCAATCACCCCCGGTTTTTCGATACCAACGGGCTGATCCGGGAGCGGCTCGGGATGAGTCACCACATCCTCAATCTGGGCCGTGGGTTTCGGGGTTTTCGGTAACGGCACAAGGGCGTTGAGGGAAATGCCTTGCCAGCGCTCATTAAGGGCGTGATGGGCGAGCGATCGCAATGGCTCTAAATCCCGTAAAACCTCTGTCGTTGTGGCATAGCGGTCTTGGGGATTATATTCCACCAACCGGGTGAGAATCTGCGCCAACGGCTCCACATAGGGGGGCGGCGGGCTAGCCTCTGTCCAGGGCTGCCATTGAATTTTCTGGGTTTTCGGGTGGTGGCGCAGATGGCTCACCTCTAACCCAGTGAGCAATTCAAGGGCAATAATCCCCACACTGTAGAGGTCACTACTGGGATAAACCTTACCCCGGAGTTGCTCGGCGGCCCCATAGCCGGAAGGGCTAACACCGCCGGGATAACTGGGGAAAGTCGTAAATTTGGAGGGATGGCTCGATGGGGTTTGCAGCAGTTGCGCCGCGCCAAAATCGAGTAAAACTAACTTGCCATCCTTGCTTCGTCGCATGATGTTATTGGGTTTTAAATCCCCATGAACAACGCCGTGGCGATGGACAAATTCGAGAATCAGCAGTAAATCCCAGAGGAAATAAACCACCTGAGCCGATCGCTCTAAAGCATCATTGTGGCGAATGATCGCCAACTCCTGAGTCAAAGAAGATCCGGCAATATATTCTTGCACGAGGAAAAAGCCTTGATTTTCCTCAAAACAGTTGAGAAATTGCGGGATTTGGGGATGAACACCGAGGCGTTTGAGAAATTCCGCCTCATTGAGAAACAGCCGCCGACTGGTTTTTACCAAGTGGGGATAGGTGTTGTGGGAGAGGTAATATTTAACTGCACATTGGGCACGAGTCGGGTCTAGGGTATCTTGGGCCAGATAGATTTGCCCGAAGGCCCCGGAACTCAGCACCTGAATAATTTTGTACCGATGGTGCAAGAGTTGTCCGCAGATGGGATAGTTGACAGTGGTGGGGTTCAACAAGGCTCTTGACGAAGAACAACAATTGTTTTCTTCTTTCCGAACAGAATAATCTTGTCCGGATGTTTCAAGGGGTGGCGATTTTAGCGCACCCATTGCCCCTCAGTTGTCACCACCGATGCAATTTGGTTCAATGAAGCAAGACCCTGGGGGCAAACCCCGATTTTGAGAGGAGCGAGTATCGAGATGGAAGGATGCCTACGTGTTGGCCAACCGGCCCCGGATTTCACAGCCACTGCTGTCTTTGAGCAGGACTTTAAAACGGTGAAGTTGTCGGACTATCGCGGTAAATATGTGGTGCTGTTTTTCTATCCCCTCGATTTCACGTTTGTTTGTCCGACGGAAGTAACGGCGTTTAGCGATCGCGCTGAGGAATTTAAAGCCCTGAATACGGAACTATTTGGCATTTCCGTTGATAGTGAGTTTGCCCATTTAGCCTGGATTCAAACCGACCGCAAAGAGGGAGGCGTGGGGGATATTGCCTATCCGCTCATTTCTGATCTGAAAAAAGAAATCAGCACCGCCTACAATGTTCTCGATCCCGAAGCAGGGGTGGCGCTCCGGGGGCTATTCATCATCGACAAAGACGGGATTATCCAACACGCCACGATCAATAATCTTTCCTTTGGCCGCAGCATTGACGAAACTCTCCGCACGCTCAAAGCGGTTCAGCACGTCCAAGCCCACCCCGCTGAGGTTTGTCCGGTGGGTTGGCAAGAAGGGGATAAAACGATGATTTCCGACCCGAAAAAATCCAAGGTCTATTTTTCCGCCGTTTAGCCATTAGAAGGGGAGGGCGCAAGCATTGCGCCCCTACGGTTGATTGTGGGTATTGATTAAATGGGTAGGGGCGGATTGCATCCGCCCGATCGCCTTTGTCCCTAGGGGATCTCACCCCGGTTAAACTTCGCTGTCAGCATCCATGATGCTTTGACTATCGAGCATCAACAAATTGCGTAACTGTTCTGTGTCGAGGGTGGTGAGCCATTGCTCCCCAGTATCAACGGTTTGCTCCGCCAATTGCTTTTTGCTTTCAATGATGTCGTTGATCCGCTCCTCCAATGTGCCGGTACAGACGAACTTATGCACCTGGACATTGCGCCGTTGACCAATGCGAAAGGCCCGGTCAGTGGCTTGATTTTCCACCGCCGGATTCCACCAGCGATCGACATGAAAGACATGGTTAGCGCGGGTGAGGTTTAAGCCTGTGCCACCGGCCTTGAGGGAAAGCAGGAAAATTTGCGGGCCGTCGGGGTCATTTTGGAAGCGATCAATCATTTCCTGCCGTTGGTTGCGGGTGGTGGAGCCGTAGAGGAACATCACCTCGGTTTCAAGTTTTTGGCTGAGATAGGGTTGCAGCAGTTTGCCCCATTCGGCGAACTGGGTGAAAATCAAGGCGCGATCGCCCTCCGCAATTACCTCCTCTAACATTTCCTGGAGCCGTAATAATTTCCCCGACCGCTTGCCGGAGCGCAATTCCGGCTCACTGAGGTATTGGGCGGGATGGTTGCACACCTGCTTTAACCGGGTGAGGAGGGTGAGGATCAGGCCGTGGCGTTGGATGCCCTTGGCGGCTTCAATATCTAAAAGGGATTTCTCCACCAACTGCTGATAAATGCGGGCCTGTTCGGCAGAAAGGCCACAGTAGACGGTCATTTCCTGCTTTTCGGGGAGGTCTTGGATGATTGTTTTATCGGTTTTGAGGCGGCGGAGGATGAAGGGCTGAACGAGGGAGCGGAGGGTTTGGAGGGAGTTGCGATCGCCATATTTTTCAATGGGAACCGCAAAGCGTTTTTGGAAAAAGGGCTGATCCCCTAAAAACTTGGGGTTGAGGAAATCAAGGATTGACCACAATTCTGTGAGGCGGTTTTCCACGGGCGTACCGGTGAGGGCAACGCGAAACCCCGCATTGAGTTGGCGCACCGCTTGGGACTGCTTGGCCTGAGCATTTTTGACATTTTGGGCTTCATCAAGTACGACACCGCCCCATTCCACCTGTTCCAAGGTTTTCACATCCCGATAAACCAGGGAATAACTGGTGAGGACGAGATCCTGCTTTTGGGCCATGACCACAAAGGGTTTCCCTTTTTTGCGCTTCTCGCCGTGGTGAACCCACACCTTTAAGCTAGGGGCGAATTTATGCACCTCCCGCTCCCAATTACTCAAGATCGACGTAGGGCAAACCACGAGGGTGGGCTGCTGGATCAGGTCATTTTCCTTGAGGTGGAGGACAAAGGCGATTAATTGCAGCGTTTTGCCTAAGCCCATGTCATCGGCTAAACAGGCCCCTAAACTCCATTGCTCTAAAAAGGCTAACCAACTGGCCCCCCGCAATTGGTAGGGCCGTAGCGTGCCGACAAATCCGGCGGGGGTGGGGATAGAGGCGATCGCCTTGTTTTCCACCAAGGCCGCAATTAAATCCTTCAGTTGCCCCTTGGCGGTAAAATTCACCACCGGCAATTTCCCTAACAACTGGGGGCCGCCGGTACTAAACCGCAGGGCATCCTCCACCGTTAAGGCCATTTCCTCCTGATCATCCCCCTTGAGCATCGTCAGGGCCGATCGCACATCCGCCGGTTGCAGGGCCAACCATTCCCCGTTCACCTCCACGAGGGGCGATCGCTGCTCTAACAACTGCTCAAACTCCGGCAGCGTAATCGTTTGCGCCCCAATGGCCAGTTCTAAAGTGTAAATCAGGGGCGTTTTTAATCCCAGCCGTTCGTTACGCTTGGCCCGCACTTGGGCGGTAATATTCAGCCCCAGACGCTTTTCCCCCGCACCGGGAGCTAAACCGGGAGGCAACAGCACCGTAAACCCAGCATCCTCCAACTGTTGCACCCGCGATCGCACCAATTCATAGGCTTCAATGGCGTTGAGTTTGCAGCCCGTCGGTTTAGGCTCATTCAAGCTAGCGCGGATCGGTTCATAGAGCCGGGCCGCCAACCCCAAACCCCTGAGCAAAGTTTCCTGGGGATAGTCTAAAACCTGATCTTGAATGGGCAATTGATCGACGGGATTTTGCCAAATCGTTTCGGCATCAATGGTACAGTCGGGGCTATGGCTGGCGCTCAGGGTGTAGTTGAGTTTCCATTTTGGTTCCCCCAACTTTTTGCCCCAGGCAATTTCTCCCGGTGAGGGAGGAATTAATGCTAAACAAAGGCGAAACTCATTGAGGTTGAGCTTTTCCGTTGCCGGGGTGATGATCGCCTCCTGGACGGGCGATCGCCAAGTATTCAGCATCGTTTCCAACCGCCGCAAACTATCCCCATTAGCCGCCACCGTCGCCGTCGGCTGCGTTAACGCCACCACCCAAGGCTGAGAAAGGGCTTCCTTGGGGAGGGGAACCGCCAACACACCATGGGGGCGAATTTGGGCATCCACCAACTGACTCAAAAAATTCAAGAGCAGGGTTTGAGGATCATGCCAATGGTCATGGCGACGGGGTTTCGCCTTCGGGGGTTCGCCTTCGGCATAGGTGCGACACAGCCCCGGCATTTGCTGGGCGAAGGTGGTTAAACGGTCTTGATCTAAAGCACTATCGAGGAGAGGATGCCATTCTGCCAAATTGTCCCGCAATCCCGGCAACACCTTGCCCCTCGCCACCAGATCTAAGCTCCAGCGGTAGACATGGGACCAGAACCGCAGCGCATCCCCTAGAGCCGCCTTGTGGCCTTGGAGGGAATTGAGGGGCAGATGGCGCAACAGTTGAGCCGTATCGAGGGGGGTGAGTTGTAGCCCTTCCACCCGCCACCACCGCAGGGGCAACTTGCCAATGTCTGCAATTTCCTCCTCATCCCCAGACAGCACCGGTAAACAATCTCCCTCCTCTGTCTCGGAGCGGGAACCATGGTTTCGCGTGGGGAGGGCGAGGATTTCCGTGGCGGCGGTGGGGGTGATTTCGCCGGGCCAGAAGGAGCGCGATTTTTGTGAAATGCTTTGCGATCGCAGATATTTGGCTAAATCTTCCCGACCCATGGCCGCCGGATGGAGCGGCACGGCATCCGGGGGGGCATCTTGATCCGGGAGCGCCAGCCGCCAAGTTTCCCCCCACAGGAAAAAATAACTTCCTGTCGTTTTGTAAATCCAACTCCCATGTAAAATCGCCATCGCTACGGTTACTCGTCCTTGAAAAGAGAATCGAAAACTGTCCTGCTCTTGCTCGGTGTTGCCTCAGAACAGAGCTAAAATGCTAGGATTGTCCTGAGAAGAAGAATATAGAAGTAAGAAAGGACAAGCACAGAAGATGCAAGAATTTAACAAGTCAATATCCTTCAGTGGCCCGGATATTCGGCTTCATGCGGGTCTCCTTGCGCCGCAGGCTGGCGGCTCCGTGTTGATTCAATCCGGGGAAACCGCTGTTTTAGTCACCGCTACACGCTCCACGGGCCGCGAGGGTATTGATTTTCTCCCGCTGTTGGTTGACTACGAAGAACGGCTCTATGCCGGGGGTCGGATTCCGGGGGGATTTTTGCGCCGAGAAGGGCGGCCACCGGATAAGGTGACGTTAACCTGCCGGTTAATTGACCGTCCCCTGCGCCCCTTGTTTCCGCAATGGCTCCGGGATGATATCCAAGTGGTAGCCACAACGCTATCGATGGATGAGCAAGTCCCCCCCGATGTTCTGGCGGTGACTGGCGCGTCGATCGCCGTTCTCCTCGCTCAGATTCCGTTCTGCGGCCCCATGGCGGCGGTGCGCGTTGGGTTGGTTGGGGATGATTTTATCATTAACCCGACTTATAAAGAAATCCAAGACGGGGATCTCGATCTCGTGGTGGCGGGAACGCCGGACGGGGTGGTGATGGTGGAAGCGGGAGCGAACCAATTGCCGGAGCAGGATATTATCGAGGCCATTGAATTTGGCTATGAGGCGGTGCAGGAATTGATCGCCGCTCAACAGGAGTTGATGGCGGAGTTGGGGATTGAATTGGTGCAGGCAGAACCTCCGGCAGAAGATGAGGCCCTGGCGCAGTTTGTTGCGGATCTCGCTACAGCGGGGATTGAGGAAACCCTGAAGCAGTTTAGCCTCTCGAAGCCGGAGCGGGATGTTTTGCTCGATGAGATTAAAGACCAAAAGGTGATGGGAGCGATCGCCGCTCTCCCCGAAACCGACCCGATTCGCCAAGCCGCTGAAGCCGATGGCAAGGCCGTGGGCAAATTCTTTAAGGCCCTCACCAAAACCCTGATGCGTCAGCAAATTGTTAAAGATGGCCTGCGGGTGGATGGGCGCAAACTCGATGAGGTGCGGCCCATTTCCTGCAAGGTGGGGGTTTTGCCCAATCGCGTCCATGGTTCGGGCCTGTTCCAACGGGGCTTAACTCAGGTGCTTTCCTTGGCAACCTTGGGAACCCCCAATGATGCCCAGGAAATGGATGATCTCCACCCGGAAACCCAAAAACGCTACATCCACCATTACAATTTTCCCCCCTATTCCGTGGGAGAAACCCGGCCGATGCGATCGCCCGGTCGTCGGGAAATTGGTCACGGGGCCTTAGCGGAGCGGGCCTTGCTCCCCGTTCTGCCCTCCCAGGAAGAATTCCCCTATGTGTTGCGCATCGTCTCTGAGGTTTTGTCCTCCAACGGCTCCACCTCCATGGGTTCTGTCTGTGGCTCCACCCTCGCCCTCATGGATGCCGGTGTGCCGATTCGCAAACCGGTGAGCGGTACTGCCATGGGTTTGATCAAAGAAGGGGATGAAGTGCGCGTCCTCACCGATATCCAAGGGATTGAGGATTTCCTCGGCGATATGGATTTCAAGGTGGCGGGAACCGATAGCGGCATCACTGCCCTGCAAATGGATATGAAGATCACCGGGTTGCCCCTAGAGGTGATTTCCGAGGCGATCGCCCAAGCCAAAGAGGGCCGGATGCACATCCTCGAAAAAATGCTGGCGGTAATCGACAAACCCCGCTCAGAACTCTCTCCCTACGCGCCGCGCCTGCTGTCGATCAAAATCGACCCCGATATGATCGGCCTGGTGATTGGCCCCGGCGGCAAAAATATCAAAGGCATCACTGAGCAAAGTGGCGCGAAAATTGATATTGAGGATTCCGGTAAGGTGACGATCTACTGTAATGATCCCGAAGGGGCGGCCCTCGCTAAACGGATCATTGAAGGGATGACCCGCAAGCTCAGTGAAGGCGAGGTCTATTTCGGTAAAGTGACGCGGATTATCCAAATTGGGGCCTTTGTGGAAATTCTTCCGGGCAAGGAAGGGATGATCCATATTTCCCAACTGGCGGATTATCGCGTCGGTAAAGTGGAAGATGAGGTCGCCGTGGGTGATGAAGTGGTGGTCAAGGTGCGGGAAATTGACTCCCGGGGCCGGATCAACCTCACCCGTCTGGGAATTCACCCCGACGAAGCCGCTGCCGCCCGGGCCGCTGCTCAGTAAACCTAAATTTTCGCTCTTAAAAAACGGCCCTGAGGATCAGGGCCGTTTTTTGATGACAGGGGAGTCATCCCATTTAGGCGATCGCCGATTCGGGGGCGTTATTTTGTTTGCGGCCGAGAATCTGGATCGCAAAAGCGGTTTTGGGGGGGAGGGTTGGCTCTTGATTGGGTTCGAGCAACACTAAGAATTGAATCCCCGCTGGATTCTCGTAAATACCGACACAATCAGAAATTCGTTGAATGTTATGCATGGCTCTGAATATTGGTGTGGAGGGAGAAAATATTAAAGAGTTTCAGGGCAGGAAAAATTATGCTTGCAGTTATTTTTAAGACTACATTCTCAATGGACAAAATGGGCTATATTTTAAGGTTTGCGCAACAATTCAACCGGTTTAAAAACAACTTGTATCACAAATCACACTTTTTACAAGGATCAACTTAATGGATTATGTCTGATTAGGTGCAAGGGATAAAAGCAATGCAAAACAGCATAAACCCATTGAGAATTGATAATAAATGATTTTTTGCTGCTTTCAAAATCATTAAATATAGTTTCCTTGAGAATTCTTAAGGGGAAAAACACAAAAAAACACTAAGAAATGTTAAGGTAATATACAAGTTTTAAATTAACTCTGTTTTTGATCATAATTCTGTCCCCTATCATTTTGATCCCTCTTCCGATCTCAGGCGTTAACCCCTGAGATCTTGGGTCTATCCGCTGCGACCCGTCCGGGTCAAAAGTTAGGCAGCGATCGCCTCAATCCCTCAGCTTTCCTGCGGATATCGCCGGTTTTTAACGTCCTGGCCCTGCCGAAACTCCTTAAAATGAGTCAAAACGCGATTTTTGCATTGGTCTATGGCCCAAACCCTTGTGATTAAGATTGGCACTTCAAGCCTCACCCATCCGGAGACGGGGCAATTGGCGATCGCCACCCTGGGGGCATTGGTGGAAACCCTCACCGCTCTGCGTCAGGCCGGTCATCGCGTTGTCTTGGTTTCCTCCGGGGCGGTGGGGGTGGGGGCCAGCCGCCTCAAGCTCACGGAACGCCCCCGGACAATGCCCCGCAAGCAGGCGGTGGCGGCGGTGGGCCAGGGGCGGTTAATGCGGGTTTATGATGATTTGTTTACCAGTTTGAACCAGGCGATCGCTCAAATTCTGCTTACCCGGCGGGATTTGGTGGATCGCACCGCCTACGTTAACGCCTACAACACCTTTCAAGCCCTCTTTGAATTGGACGTGATCCCGATCGTCAATGAAAACGATACGGTGGCGGTGGAAGAACTGCGGTTTGGCGATAATGATACGCTTTCGGCGTTGGTGGCCAGCTTGATCGAAGCGGATTGGCTTTGCCTGCTCACCGATGTGGATCGCCTCTATTCCGCCGATCCCCGCCAGGATCCCACCGCTCAACCGATCAGTCATGTGAGCGTTGCGGAATTGGCGGAGTTAGAAATTGAGGGGGGCGATCGCGGCTCCCAATGGGGAACTGGGGGGATGATGACGAAAATCGCCGCCGCCCGGATTGCCAGCAGTGCGGGGGTAAAAACCGCAATTTTGCGGGGTCAACAGCCGCAAAATATTTTTAACCTCCTCCAGGGGGAAAGCATCGGCACACAGTTTGAAGCCCAACCCCGGCCGGACAATGCCCGCAAGCGGTGGATTGCCCACGGGTTGATTCCCCGGGGTCGGCTCTATTTGGATGGGGGGGCAATTACGGCGTTATGCCATCAGGGGCGATCGCTCCTCCCAGCGGGCATCGTCAAAACTGAAGGGGAATTTCAAACCTCTGAAGCCGTGATTCTCTGCACCGATGCAGGGGTAGAAGTAGCCCGGGGCATTGTCAACTACAACAGCCATGAAATTGCCCAAATCCAGGGACATCACTCCGACGCAATCCCCCAAATTTTGGGGTACGACGGTGCAGAAACGATTATCCATCGGGATAATCTAGTCCTAACCGGCAACCCTCATTAAAAATTCTTCCTGCGGACTTCAGTCCGCTCCCTCACCCCTTGGCCATTAATTTATGTCTGATCCACCATCGCCATCTCAGAATCACCCCATCGCCCCCTAGGAAATTATCCAACCGTGAGATACTGCCCAAACCTGTAACGGCTCAGGGTATTCGGCGTAATGCCAGCAATTTCTATCAGTTCCTGAAGATCCGTAAAAGGGCCTTGGGCCTCACGCCTAGCGATGATCGCCTGAGCCTTCTGTTTCCCCAAACCCTTGACCAGACAGAGATCGGTGATCGTGGCAGTATTGAGATTAATTTTTGGGGTAGTCGGGGCAATGGGGGGAATCGTCGGGGATGGTGGGGGAGTGGGGTGGGGGGTTTGGATCGCCTCGATTAAGGCAGTCATCTGTTGCTGTAATGTCTCTTGCTGCTTTTGCATCGCCTCAATTTTTGCCATCAACCGCTGCTCTAGGCTCTCAAGCATCGGTGGAAAAGATGCGGGTGATGGGGGCTGAATGGCCTGAATCTGTGTGATTAAATTACGCTCTAAATTGTGGAGTAGGGGGGCTAAATCATCAACATGAATGGAAGGGGTGGCAACGGGATCATCTGGATTAGGATGCCTTGAAACCATCGGGTTAATCGGTTCCGTATTCCGGAAAAACTGGAGTTGATCTAAAATCGCTCCCTCATTTTCCGGCTCTAAAATAATCGCTTGAATCATTTCCCCTGTTGCTAAATCCAACTCCCGCGCCCGCACCGCTGCATAATAGCCAAAGTGATCACTAACCACTTGATAACTTTGCCAATCTAATTGCCGTAAAATCAACGGATTAATCGTGCCTGCACTCTGGAGAATTGCCTGGGCTGCCTGTTCAAGATTCGCAGCGGAAAAATCCGAACGGGGGACATTGCTTTGAATTTTGCGAACCGCAACCAATTTTATTTGTAAACGCATAATTTTGGCTCAAAGAATCATGATGATATGGAATCCAGTTTTAAAATTGATGGGCTTGGGGGCGAAAAATTTTTCGCCCCTACGTTAGTAGGGTGCGTCAGAGAAAACCAATAATGACATCAACGATTAAACCCTGCCTGACGCACCATCCACATCAGTAGGGTGCGTCAGAGAGAACCAATAATGACATCAACAATTAAACCCTGCCTGACGCACCATCTATAACTTAAGGGACAATTTTAGCCAACACCTCAAGGGCTAATACTTGAAACTCCTGCGCCGAGGCACAACCGGGATCAAAATCCACCACAGAACAGGGATCGGCAACCTCCCGCCCATCGATAATCCGCAATTTTTCTGCACATTTGGCTAAAAATTCCCGCTCATAAATTACACTATCCATCATTTTTAACCCATATCGCTCCGTCACCGCCTGCATCCGTTTGGGTAATGTGGACTGGACAAAACGGGCATTGGTAGAAATCTTGTTAGCCAACACCCCTAAAAGCTGGATGGGCGTGCGGTTGATATTGCGGCGAAAACTATTGACATCTTTCATTAACATTTGAACATTTTTTAAACCCTGATTGGCAAAGGGTTTTAAATCAGAAGGGATGATCAGGTAATCTGCGGCAATCAAGGCATAACGCGCAAACAAGTTTAACGAGGGCGGCGTATCAATCAAAACAATATCATAATCATGTTCAACATCATGCAATTTTTGGCTCAAAACAAACTGTGCATTTTGCTGGTTATTTAATTCATTTTCAGCCCGCATTAAATCAATGTGCGCCGGAACCACATCAATGGGCGGTGTGCAAAAACTATGGGCAGTTTGAGCCACTGCTTTGATGGGATACAGTTCTTCAGAGCTTAAAACCTGCTGAATATTATTCGCACTCAAGGTTTTACTCAAAGCATCTTCTTCATCATCAAACTGAACTAAACCCACCGCAAAGGTGGTGTTCGCCTGACTATCAAGATCAATCACCAGCACCCGCTTCCCCTGTTTACTGAGGGCGGCGGCCAGGTTAACAACGGTGGTGGTTTTACCGACACCGCCTTTATTGTGGTAGACAGCAATGGTACGCATGATATTTGGGGGTAAAGGACGAGGAGAAAGGTTGTTGCGGAAAGATGGAGGATGGAGGAAGGGAGAAGGGGAATTTATTGAAAGATCAGGTTTAGGCGGATCGGGTTTGGGAGCAGGGGGTGATGGGTACGCTTTCGCGGATCTCATCCCCTGCAACATTTGAATTTCATCCCGGCCAATAATGGCGCGAATCATGCCGATCTGGGCATGAACACTGGAGCCGCGACATTCAAAAATACAGTGAATTTTTTGACCAATACGGCTATAAATTTTAAACAGTTTGCCATTGGTTAAAACGCCGTAGGGAATCCACAATTGGGTTAAATAATATTCCAGCTTTTTCACAAACGGCCCCAAGTGATAATGGGGGCTTTTGGCTTCAATGACTAAACCTGAAGCAATATGATCAGGGCAATCCATGTGGTAATGCCGGGCAGCAAACACCAAAAAATCCAGGCGAATTTTGCCTAACTCCACCTCTTGATACCAAGTGCCTGGCTCATAGCCGAGATGGGGCAGCAAATACTGCACAATGAACTTGCTTTCGACTTCCGTTTCATTGCGACATTGTTCGGGATTGAAAAAAACGGGTAGACCCCCACGATAAGCCATGACGTTGACCTAGAGAGAATGGTTAAGAATAGTGCAAATATACGACTTTTAGGGATCGGGGCGATCGCCCCCAAGGGCAAACCGAAGTCCCACAACCCCATCCGGTTTATTATACCGGTGGAGAGGTCGATGCTGGTTTTTTATTGCGCATTGGGTCAACTATGGAGCGTTTGGTGAATTTGTCGATTGTGATTATTGCGGGGGCGGCAGAAATGGCGGTGGCGGAGGCGATCGCCCATGTCATTAACCTTGATCACCGCAATGTGGGGATCACCCCCGTTGCCCCTAAAATTCCAGAGCCGGGGGTGATCTACTGTCCCCTGATGCTGGATTTACCCGATACTTTCCCCGCGATTTATCGCCATTGCCGCGATCGCCTCACCCAACGGGCTTGGGTCGAAACCACGCTCAACTACCCCACGGGGGAGGGGGATCTCTGGTTGCCGGTGATTTGGACAGCGAAGGGGCCGCTCTATGGGGAGGCGATCACTTCCCACCCAACCCCGACCCAACCCTTCCACCTTAAGGATCAACAGCGGCAGCCCCTTTATGCCTTGGCTTATCAGCTTTTGCGCCATTATGAGGCGATTCCCTCGGTGTATTTGCTCAAATTTGCCCTAGGGGAGCAGGATATTATTTTCGATCGCCTCCTCCCCTTTCCCAATCCTGCGGCCCTTGCTTCTGTGGGGGTACAAATCCCCGATCTGCTCACTTGCCATTGGCTTTGTTTAAGTAACCAGCCGATTCGGGATGTGGTGATTAGCGGCGGGGTGGGGGGAAGCGATAGAGTACCTGCCCCAATTCGTTCCTGAGAATTGTCACCAAATCGGGGTCTTCGAGGGTTTGGGCGACGGCGATCGCATTTTCGTACAGCCCCCGCGCCTCCGCCCCCCGGCCCAAGAGGAAATGATACTGAGCATAGAGATGGAGGCCCCGCAATTCTAAGCGCGGATTCTCCGTGGCCCGGGCCAAATTAATCCAATCATCCAAAGCCTGAAACGCATTCGTCCAGCGGCGCATCACGCCATAGGAATAGGACAACCCTTCCAACGCCCGAAACTGGTTGCGAATATCCCCCTCCCGCTCCGCATACCAACGGGCGAGGCGATATTCTGCCACGGCTTGGGGATGACGGTCTAGGGCTTTGTAGGCATCCCCCATATTGTTGAGCGTGTAGGCATGGCCGCCAATATGCTGATGGCGACGGCGCAACACCCAAGCCGCCTCATAGATGGGAATTGCGCCGCTATAGTCCCCCTGACTGGCCAAGGCTAACCCCAAATTACTCAAACTCAACCCCTCCCCCGCCTCACTGCCGATGCGGCGGGCAATCTCCACCGCTTGGCGGAATGTGGCCTCGGCATTGCGGGGATCGCTGCGGTTGAGCAACATTGTGCCGATGTTATTCAAAGCATAAACCTGCCGTTGCTCATGGCCTAAATCCCTGGCGGCGGCGAGGCTTTGGCGAAAAGCATAGTCGGCTTCTGGGAAATAGCCCAGTTGCAGATAGGTAATCCCTAAATATTCTTGAACCACGCCCATGGCTTCCGTATCCCGCAAGGCTTGGTAACGCTCCAACGCGCCCCGCCACAGTTGAATCGCCTTGGCGAAATCCCCCTCTTTTTGGGCCGTTTGCCCCAGTTGGAAAAGGTGATGGGCTTCTTGGTGGGCGGGGGTGATCGGCTCTTGGATGGGGGGAATGGCCAGTTGATCATTGAGGCGATCGACCCCTTGGGCGAGGCTAGGGAGAGCCGTTAGGCTGAGGAGGAGAACAGCCCAAACGGGGGAAGATCGCAACCAGTGGGGATGAGGCATGATCATCTCGATGATAGGGAATCTGGCTGTGGAGGAGCGGGAGAGGAGGGGCGAAAGATTTTTCGCCCCTCCATCAACTCTGTTAGGGTGAGGGCAAGGGATTAATGGCCTACGCCCACATAACGGAAACCGGCGGCTTCAGCGGCTTGGCGATCCAAGAAGTTGCGGCCATCAATGATCACGGGCGTACTCATTAAACTAGCAAGTTTGCCATAGTCGATCTGGGCGAACTGTTGCCAGTCTGTCACCAAAACGAGGGCATCACAACCATCCGCCAACCGCTCGACATCGGTTTCCACCAATACGCCGCTTAAACCTTGACCAATGCCGGTTTGGGAAACGATGGGGTCAAAGGCTTTCACCTTGGCTCCGAGGCGGTTGAGTTGTTCGATCAGATCTAAAGAGGGGGCATCGCGCATATCGTCGGTGTCGGGTTTGAACGTTAAACCCAATAAACCGATGACTTTGCCTTTGAGAATTTTTAGCTCATGTTGGAGTTTTTCGAGGGTGATCAGCCGTTGGCGTTTGTTGACGGTGACGGCGGATTTTAGGAGTTCGGCATCGTAGCCGTAATCATCGGCGGTGTGGATCAGGGCCGAAACATCTTTCGGGAAACAGGAGCCGCCCCAGCCTAGACCGGCTTGGAGGAATTTCGTGCCAATGCGGGAGTCGAGGCCGATGCCCTTGGCCACTTGGGTCACATCTGCACCGACGCGATCGCAAATATTGGCAATTTCATTAATAAAGCTGATTTTTGTCGCCAGGAAGGAGTTAGCAGCATATTTAATCATTTCCGCCGAGTTTAAATCCGTGGCCACGACGGGAACTGGGGGCAAATCCGGTTGATCGGCAAAGGTGCGGTCTACCAAGGGTTGATAGAGTTGTTTCATTTGGGCGATCGCCTGCTCACTGTTGCTCCCCAAGACAATGCGATCGGGGTTGAACGTGTCATACACCGCTGAACCTTCCCGCAGGAATTCCGGGTTACTGACCACATCGAATTTAGCCGTAATCTCACCACTGCTCCCTTCTCCCTTTTGCCGCTCTGCCACCCCATCCAGGACAATCATCCGCACCCAATCCCCGGAACCAATCGGCACTGTGGACTTGTTGACAATCACCTTATAGCCGTCTTTGAGGTGTTGACCAATGCCCTTGGCCACCGCTTCCACATAGCGGGTATCACTATCCCCCGTCGGCAAGGCCGGCGTACCCACCGCAATAAACAGAATATCGCCATGCTCTACGCCATAGCCCAGATCAGCGGTAAACTCCAGAGTTCCGGCCTCCATGCAGGACTTCATCAATTCCGATAGCCCCGGTTCATAGATGGGGGACTGTCCGCTACGCATCAGCCTGACTTTTTCTTCGTTGTTATCGACACAGATCACATGGTGGCCAATGTGAGCGAGGCAGACCCCTGTCACTAAGCCGACGTATCCAGTCCCAATTACACAAACTTGCATAGTACTTCTGGGTTGAGTGGTGTTCTAAATAGGGTGGGGGCGATCGCTGTTGATCTCCGGTGAGAACTAAGCGGAAACCAGTTGGAGGCGATCGCGAAAATAGTCAATGGTTTTCGTTAAGCCATCATCCAAAGCAACCGTCGGTTCCCAGCCTAACCAATTTTTAGCACGGGTAATATCAGGCTGCCGCTGTTTGGGGTCATCTTGGGGGAGCGATTCAAAGACCAGTGGCACATCAGGGTTAATCCGTTGCTGAATTTTCTGGGCTAATTCGAGAATCGTATATTCCCCCGGATTGCCAATGTTCACGGGTTCAGTCTGGTCACTGGCCATCAGCCGTAAAAACCCCTCCACCAGATCCGACACATAGCAAAAACTCCGCGTCTGGGAGCCATCGCCATAAATCGTCAAAGGCGTACCCCGCAGGGCTTGGACAATAAAATTACTCACCACCCGGCCATCATTGGGCAGCATTCGGGGGCCATAGGTGTTAAAAATTCGTACCACCCGCACCTCTAAACCATGCTGACGGTGGTAATCATAGGTGAGGGTTTCTGCCATCCGTTTGCCTTCGTCATAGCAGGAGCGAATCCCCGTACAATTGACATTGCCCCAATAGCTTTCTGGCTGAGGATGCACCGTCGGATCACCATAGACCTCTGAGGTGGAGGCCAGGAAGAACCGCGCCCCGACCCGTTTGGCCAGACCGAGCATATTGATCGTCCCCAACACATTGGTTTTAACGGTTTTAATCGGGTTCGATTGGTAATGAACCGGGGAAGCGGGACAAGCAAGATGATAGACCTGATCCACCTCAAGGGGAATCGGTTCGGTGATATCATGGCGGATCAGTTCAAAGTTGGGATGATTGAACCAGTGGAGAATATTTTGCTTGTTGCCGGTATAGAAATTATCTAAGCAGAGGACTTCATGGCCCTGCTCCATCAGACGATCAATGAGGTGTGAGCCTAAAAACCCAGCACCCCCCGTGACAAGGATTCGCGTCATTATGCTTGACCATAGTTTTTAGCCTTCACTTTAACAAAATTTGGCGGATTCCCCCACCTCGTCCACGGGTGGGGGATGGACAGCCAGGCTTGAGGGGCGATCAATCTGAGGCTTGGCCTGGATCGGCCGGACTTGGCTCAGGACTTGGCTCAGGACTAGCAGTTCTCAGTATGAGAACGATTCTCGCGGTTTAGGTTTAGATGACCCCTCAGGTCAAAAACATCATTTTTCTTTTGAGGATTGCTCTATAGATGAGATTTTTGTCTCGAAAACGCCTGAAAAATTCATAATGAGAATGGCTGCTTGATGGCTTAACCGTTTGCCTTGGATGAGCGTAACGGGTTAATATAGTAGACTGTGTTTTTGTCAAGGTATTCAGGAGGACGACAGTGACTCAGCGGACACTTCACGGCACAAGCCGTAAACAAAAGCGGAAATCCGGCTTTCGCGCTCGGATGCGTACCCACAACGGCCGGCGGGTGATCGCCTCCCGTCGTCGGAAAGGGCGGCATCGTTTAGCGGTTTAGGCCGGCTTTTCCCACAATGGGTTTAGCACGGGCCAATCGGCTGAAGGGGTGGCGTGATTTTCAAGCAGTTTATGAGCGGGGCGATCGCCACCATGGTCGCTACCTGACTTTACGCTGTTTTCAAGGCATCCCCCCCGATGCTCCCCCCCAAATGGGCATCGCCGTCGGCAAGCGGGTCAGCAAAAAAGCCGTCGTGCGCAACCAGATCAAACGCCGTCTCCGTCTAGCCTTGCGCCATCTCCTCCCCCAGATTAACGGGGGCTATCAACTGGTGATTAACGTCAAGCCAGGGGCGATCTCGTGCGAATATGAACATTTTTTGCGAGAATTAGAGCAGTTATTAATAAGAACCGAGGCATGGCATGGGTATAAAAGAAACCGCATTTTATGAAGGTGGCCCCCATATTGGCGATCTAATTCTTAATATTTTGCTGGGCTTTACCGTTATTTGCTTACCCTTAACCGTTGGTGCAGTCGTCCGCGCCCTCTGGTTACGCTACCGGATTACTGACCGTCGCGTCTCCGTGACCGGGGGCTGGCAGGGACGCGATCGCACCGATGTCATTTATGCAGAAGTCTCCAAAATTGCCAGCGTCGCTCGGGGCGTTGGCCTGTGGGGGGATATCGTCCTCACCCTTAAGGATGGCAACCGCTTAGAATTACGGGCCATTCCCCGCTACCGCGAAATCTGTGACTACATTGCCGAGCGCACCGCCGACAAAACCGGTGTGGCGGCGACGCTGATTCGCGTCTAACCATCCGCTCTCTCCTGTCCCAATTGCCCCCTTTAAAACGCATGGATTTAGGTATCGGTTTTATTTCCACAAACATCATGCTGCCCATCCTGGATTTTTTCCATGGGATTGTGCCCAGCTATGGTTTTGCGATCGTCGCCCTAACGTTGGTGATTCGCTTTGCGGTTTATCCCCTCAGCGCGGGGTCAATTCGCAATATGCGCCGCACCCGTATCGCCCAGCCGGTGATGCAAAAACGGGTGAAGGAAGTCCAAGAACGCTACAAAGACGACCCCAAGAAGCTTCAGGAGGCGATGAGCGAAGTTTACAAAGAATATGGCAACCCCTTGGCGGGCTGTTTACCCCTGCTGTTTCAGTTGCCGATTCTCTGGGCGTTGTTCACCACCCTAAGGGGATCGCCCTTTGCTGATATTAACTACACCGTCGATCTACAAATTTTTTCCCCGGATCAAACGGAGCAAATCCAACCGCAAATTTTCACCACCAAACCCCAAAACATCTACCTGAATGAAGATGTCCATTATCGCCTGGCGGCGGTGCTGCCCATGGGCAATCACCTGACCGTTGGGGATGAGGTACATCCTGAATTTCAATCGGAGGATGGGGTACGGTTTGCCACGCTCAAGCAGGAATATGCCGATAGCAAGGTGGAGCCGATTTGGACGGTGACGAAAGGGGCGGAGAATGTGGCGATCGCCCCCGATGGCACGATTACCGCCCTCGCTCCCGGTGAAGTCACCCTCCAGGGAACCGTTCCCGGTATTGCCACCAATGAAGGGTTTCTCTTTATCAATGCCCTGGGCCGGATCGGAGCTACGGGAGAAAATGGCGCGATCCACTGGGATATTGTTGGCATGGTCTTATTCTTTGGGGTGAGTACCTACATCAGCCAACAGTTAACCGGCTCCGGCGGCGGCAACAGCCCCCAAAATGATCAACAACAAACGATCAGCAAAATCACCCCAATTCTGTTTAGTGGGATGTTTCTGATCTTCCCCCTCCCTGCTGGGGTGCTGATGTACATGACCGTAGCCAACGTCTTCCAAACCGCCCAAACCTTCATTTTGATGCGGGAACCCCTGCCGGATAACCTGCAAAAACTGGTGGAAGAGCAGGAAAAACAGGAAGCCCGTGAGGAGGGCCGTAGTGAGATTCCCTTTGAGCGCAAACGCTCGAAAAAGAAAGAGAAAACATCGGGTTAACCCCGGCTGTAGGGGCGCAACCCTTGCGCCCTTTTCGGGTTAGCCCCCATTATCAGTCGGGGCGCAACTGACCCCCGGCCGATTTGCCCCAGGAGCAACATGAGCGAACAGAATCAAGGTGAGGCGTGGTTAAAACAACTGTTAAACCGGATGGGCTACCCCGCTGGGGTAGAAATGAGTCAAGCCCCCGATGGGGTCTACTGGCTGAATATTGATGCCCACGGCTTAACAGCGGCACAGGTGGAGGCCCTGATTGGCGATCGCGGCCATGTCATTGATGCGATCCAATATCTCGCCAATACTCTCTTAAATATCGGGCGGGAACGGGAAGCACAACACCCCTACACCGTTGAATTGGCCGGTTATCGGGTGCGTCGTCAAGGGGAATTAGAGGCTTTGGTGGCGGAAGTATCCCAACAGGTACGGGCCACGGGAGAGGCGGCAGAATTGCCGGATCTTTCAGCGGCGGAACGTCGCCAAGTCCATCATTTATTTCAAGATAGTGAGGATCTAACCACGGAAAGCCGAGGGGCTGAACCCCATCGGCGGTTATTTGTATTGCGTCGTACCTTGGATTAGGCGGGAGGATGGATGATGAAGCCGATTTTTATTCCTCACCTGTTACAGGCCCCAGACCGCTGCCAACGGTTTGAGCTTGGGGATTTTATTCCGGAGTTAGAGAGCTTGACTCCGGTGCGGGGGACGTTGAGCGTCACCCACCAGACGAATTATTTAGATGTGCGATCGCAGGCTGAAACCATTGTCACCCTCACCTGTCACCGCTGCCTTGCCCACTATAACCATCGCCTCACCATTGATACTCAGGAAATCATTTGGTTGGAAACGCCCCTCGACCATCCCCACAGCGAGGAAAATCAAGGGGACGAACTCCTCGAAACCCTCCCCTCCCAAGGCTATTTTGACCCCTTGGCTTGGCTCTATGAACAGTTCAGTTTGGCGCTGCCTTTTCAGCAGGTCTGTGGCGAAAACTGTCAGGGGGTAAAGGTGGAGCCAGTTGCCTCGGAGCCGGTGGTGGATCACCGTTGGGCCGAACTAGCCCGCCTCAAGGAGCAACTTTCCGCACGGGAGGAGTAGATGGGGTTTGGCGCTGAATTTGAACTGCTGTTGCGGGCTTGTTATCCCTTGCTCTATATCCCGACGACGGAGGAGGAGCGGTTAGAGGGGATGATTCGCAGTGCAGCGGGAAACCGGGCGGTGTATCTTTGGGATTTTGTCGAGGGCTATCAGGATAATCCCAATAATGCCGGGGTGGGGCGACGCAATCCCCTTCAGGCGTTGGAGTTTGTGGAGAAGTTGCCGGAGCAGGCGGCGGGGGTGTTTATCCTGCGAGATTTTCAGCGGTTTTTAGAGGATATTTCCATTGCTCGCAAGTTACGCAATTTGGCGCGATCGCTCAAATCTCAGCCGAAAACGATTGTCATCCTTGCCCCCACGGTGGCAATTCCGGCGGAACTGATGGAGGTGTTGACGATTGTTGATTTCCCCCTCCCCACAGCGGAGGAGTTGCGGGGGGAAATGGCGCGGTTGTTGGCGGTGCAGACAGTGAGCGATGGGGTGCTGGATGCTTTGGTGCGGGCGGCCCAGGGTTTATCGTTGGAGCGGGTGCGGCGGGTGTTGACGCGGGCGATCGCCGCCCATGGCCAGGTTGATCCCGAAGATGTGGAGTTAATCCTGGCGGAAAAACGCCAATCGATCCGCCAAACGCAAATTTTGGATTTTTACCCGGCGACGGAGCAGATCAGCGATATTGGCGGTTTGGATAATCTCAAGGATTGGTTATTACGACGGGGCGGGGCTTTTAGCGATCGCGCCCGTGCCTATGGTTTGCCCCATCCCCGTGGCCTGTTGTTGGTGGGGATTCAGGGGACGGGGAAATCGTTAACGGCGAAGGTGATCGCCCACCATTGGCATTTGCCGCTGTTGCGGTTGGATGTGGGGCGGTTGTTTGGTGGTTTGGTGGGGGAATCGGAATCACGGACAAGGCAGATGATTACGTTGGCGGAAGCCTTGGCCCCCTGTATTTTGTGGATTGATGAAATTGATAAGGCCTTTGCCGGAGCCGATGGTAAGGGGGATTCGGGAACAGCAAGCCGGGTATTTGGCACGTTTATCACTTGGTTAGCGGAAAAAACCTCCCCGGTGTTTGTGGTGGCCACAGCCAATAATATCCAAAGTTTGCCCCCGGAAATGCTCAGAAAAGGGCGTTTTGATGAAATCTTTTTTGTCGGATTACCCTCCCAAGCCGAACGAAAAGAAATTTTCACGGTGCATCTTTCCCGCCTGCGGCCTCATACGGTAAAGGATTATGATTGCGATCGCCTTGCCTACGAAACCCCTGATTTTTCGGGGGCGGAAATTGAGCAAACCTTAATCGAAGCAATGCACCTAGGCTTTAGCCAAAACCGCGATTTCACCACCGACGACATTCTGACCGCTGCTAGCCAAATCATCCCCCTAGCCCGCACCGCCAAGGAGCAAATCCAGTTCCTCCAAGACTGGGCCGCTGCGGGTAAAGCCCGTTTAGCTTCCCGTGGCAATCCTTTCGGCCTTCAAAATTAAGGCTTACCGTGACGACAAACGGCTGATCATCCCGGAGGGGCGAAAGGTTTAATTTTTGCGCCCCTACAGCCCACATTTCGCAGGTTGCTTTGCCAGTTAAGGAGTTTGTCTAAAAATAGAGTTTTGTATATGCTAGCTCTAACGATTGTTAAGCTGAAGCAATTTTCATGTGGAATATCAAGTAATATGGGATGACTTAAGCCAGTCCTGGATGAGTTACAGAAAGCAAGAAAATCATTAAAACTTCTTAACCTTCCCAAACGATGAAAACAAAACCTATTACAGTTCGCGTCAATTTAGAAGCTGCCCAAATTTTTGAAACTGCACCCGAAGAGCAAAGACGTAAAATTGAGGCGTTAATCAGCTTGAAACTGACTCAAGTAACTCATGAGAAAAGGGCACTGGAGGAAGTTATGGATGACATCAGTCAGAAAGCCCAGGAGCGAGGATTAACCCCAGAAATATTGGAATCAATGTTGAATAAGTAGTAAGGTGCGTTACGTTTTCGATACGAATGTGATTGTGAGTTCGTTACTGTTTAAAAGCAGTAATCCATCAAGAGCATTGCGGTATGCGCTACAATATGGTGAGGTTTTGTTGTCACTTGAGTTATTAGAAGAACTTAGCGATGTGCTTGGGCGAGAGAAATTCAATCGCTTTGTAACAAGTGAAGAACGCGACGAGTTTTTGGAAGCACTTGTTGAGCGAGCAACGCTAGTTGAGGTGATTGAAAATATACAAGAATGCCGAGATCCAAAGGATGACAAGATTTTAGAACTAGCATTGAATGGACAAGCAGAATATATTGTCACTGGTGATAAAGATTTGCTGGTACTTCATCCGTTTCGTAATGTAAAAATAGTCGCGGTAGAGGAATTTTTAAGAGCTGTTGAGATTGACTGAGCTACAGCAGCGCGACAACCCTAGGACAGGGGACGGTATAGAGATCCTTCTACCAATTCCCTAAATAAAAACTACATATGAACTCACATTCCGCCGGTTAAGACTAATTATGCTAGTGAACGGTGCGTCAGACACCATCCATCAACATCATCGTTGATCCGTTCTGACGCACCCTACAATTGAATCATAAGCACGTCACAAGGTTGTTTCGGTTGTTGATCGCCCCCTGATCGCTGACCATGCTCCAATTAAAGGGGCCGTTTTGGGCTGCGGAGAGCCACAGGAGCCGTTTGGCGCGGGTCATCGCCACATATGCACTCGACAGGATCATTAGGACAAAAAAGGAGGTTAACCCATTGAGCTTAGAAATTCCTGTATGACGTTGGGTTAATAGTTTGCCACTGTATATGGTGCTATAGTAGTGTCATGTCTAACTTGCCATTGGTTCGGGTTGTGGTTGATACAAATATTTTATTTGAGGGGCTAACCAAGCAAGGTGGGGCTTCCGGCCTGATTATCGATGCCTGGTTAGCTGGGCTGATGATCGTTTGCGTTTCTAATGCGATCGCCTATGAATATGACGATGTGCTGTCTCGCAAGCTTTCGGAAGCAAAGTAGCACAAACTGCGCCCTGTGTTAGGACGGCTTCTCGATATCGCGCAATACACGAATATTTATTTCTCCTGGCGACCGGCTTCCCCCGATGCAGGTGACGATTTATTGATTGATTGTGCGATGAATGCAGATGCTATCGTAGTTACCTCGAATATTAGAGATTTTCGGAGTGCCAAAGAATCCTTGGATCTGCAAGTCATGACACCTGTACAATTCGTGAGCTTATTAGCATTAGGGGAAAAGCCATGAGTCGATTAACCTTACGATTACCTGAAACCCTGCATCAACAGCTTGCTGATCTCGCTGAAGGCGAAGGAGTATCACTAAATCAGTATATTGTTTATGCATTGACTCGTCAGGCAACCTTAGCTCATACGCCGCCGGTCGTGGCAGAGGTTGAACAGCAAAAGCAAGCGTTCCAGTTATTGCTCCAGCAGCTAGGGCAAGCTTCGTCTGATGAGATTGATTCTATCTTAGCGACACGCGAGCAGACTCAGCCAGAATCAGACTTGACTTCAGATGTTGTTGAGCATCTTCGCGAACGAATCCGCAAGCAGGCATGAGTACGGATTAAATGTGAGTTTTAAGGGGTTAATGTCAGCAGTACATCACAAGGCTTTTTCGGTTGTAGATTGATCGCCCCCTGATCGCTGACCATGCTCCAGGTGAAGGGGCCGTTTTGGGCCGCTGAGAGCCAGAGCAACCGTTTAGCGCGGGTCATGGCTACATACAAGAGACGATATTCTTCTGCTTGCTTGAGGGCGATCGCCGCCTGCCAAGCCGTTTGCGGATTGGGCAATTCCCCCACCATTGCCCCCCCGGCTCGCACCAACGCCCGGATCTGCATCCGCACCACCTCTTCTAGATTGAACTCCCCTAAAAATTTTCGCCCCCCCGGAACCCAAGGCTCACCGGGAATACTATCGTGATGCAAAAACGGGATAAAGACTAAATCCCAATCCAAGCCCTTGGCCTTGTGCATGGTGATAATTGTCAATTGACCCGGTTTTGTATAACGAGCCTCCGATTCCTCCTCCACCCCTTCAAACTGCTCACTGGTGACGATTTCCTGCAAAATTTCTAAAATTGCCTTTAATGTCCTTTGGCGGGCGGTTTGTTGAAAAATGCGTTCCGCTAGTTTTTGCAGTGTGGCCAGTTCTGAGGCTTGGTATTGCAACGTTAACCCCAAAAATGAGATCAGGTCGTAGGGGTGCAACTCCACGCCGGCCCGCAGTAATTGATTACAGACCCGTTGGGCAATGAGGGCAGGGGGGGAAAGGGGGGGATCGAGGGGGGTGGGGTAGAGGAATTGTTCGGGGGCGATCGCCAGCCCATCTAAATCCTGACTGGGGATCTGCTCCCGCTCCCGCAACACCGTCAAGGCCCCTTTGAGATAATCCGGGGAATGGGGGCGATCGATAAATAACAAGAGTTGGAGAATATCCTGGGGAATGGCCTTGGCATTTTGGGCAGTGTTGACATCGTAAACGGGGATGTGATGACCCTTGAGGATGGGGGCGAGGCGCGTTGTGAGGAAATGGGCTTGTTTGCGTTCCCGGACTAAAATGGCGGCGTTGTATTCGGGATGGGCGGTGAGGAGGGCGATCGCCCGCGCCCCAATTTCCTGAGCCGTAGCGTAAATATCCGGGGGGTAATGGATTTCTACACCGGCCCCGATGGGGGCGGGGTTAGCATCGGCTTGGGGGTCATCAACAGCGACGGGGCGAATGGCTTGGCGGCGGAACAGTTGCCCGACGGGAACCGTGGCGGTGGCTCCCCAGCCATCGTAAACCCAGAACAGCATTTGATTGGCCGCGTTGAGGATTTCCGGGCTACTACGACCGGATTGATCCATCATTGTGAGGCGCTGATGAGAGGCACAATCATCACAAAAGCGATTGAAATAGATCGGATCGGCGGGGGTAAACGTGGAGTTAATCGCCTGGTTGGGGTCGCCCACCCGCACTAAATGACATTGGCGCTGATCCGGCGTGGTGGCGAGAATTTCCAACAGTTGGGCCTGAAGGGGAGAAGAATCCTGAGCCTCATCTTCAAACACAGCAAACACCCGTTCTTGCCACTGTTGCCGGAGCGGTTCCTGGTCAAGAACCCGCAACGCCCCTAGAATCATTTCATCGTAATCGAGGAGTTGGCGCGACTTCATCAACCCTTGATAACCCTCATAGAGATCAGCGGCGATCCGCATGAGCGTACCCATCGCTAACGTCCCATCGGGATCATCACAATCCGCCGCCGCATCCCGCAACTGCTGCGGTGTTAACCGCGAACTTTTCGCCCCCTGAATCGCCGTATAGCCTAAATTGGGCAGAACTTCCGTCCGTAACACCGACTGTCGCCGGAGCCGTTCCGTCGCCTCCCCATCGAACCCCTGGCCCTGTTGTAACTGTTCGTAGAGATCAGGATGCTGATGAATCCATTGCTCCACCACCTGACGGAGGAGGCGATGGCTTTGGTTGGGGCTAATCAACGTCATCCGGGTTAGATCTAACCCCGAGGCTTCGGGATGGCGGGAGGCAATATGGAGGGCCAAGCCGTGGAGGGTTTGCACCATAAACCCCCCGCTGGGCAGATTTAACGCCCGCAGGTTGGCCCGGATTTTTTGCTTAATATTCGCCGCCGCCGATCGCGTAAACGTCACCACCACCAACTGCCGATCGCTATGGAGGCCAAAACGAGCAATGGCGATCGCCGCCCCCACCGCCATACTATGGGACTTCCCCGCCCCCGGCACAGCCGAAACCGCCAACTTCCCCCCCTGCCAATCCGCAAGGGGCTGCTGCCCCGGACGTAACTGCGATCGGAGGGCTTGCAACGGTGGCGACAACAGGAATTCAGCCATGGAGGGGAGGAGTAGGAAGTGGGAAGAAGTAGGGGCAAAAAATCTTTTGCCCCAATGTAGGGGCGAACGGTTTAATTTTTGCGCCCCTACGGATTTATTCTCTCTCCTCTTTCCTAAGAAGTAGCCGCTGAATCGGCATCCGCGACGATATTTTCACTACTGGGGAGTTCTAAGCAATAGCCCGCCCCGTAGACCGTTTTGATATAGCAGGGATGGCGGGGATCCGGTTCGATTTTGGTGCGCAGGTGGCGGATATGTACCCGGATCGTCTCAATATCATCATCGGGATCATAGCCCCAGACTTCTTTGAGGATTTCACTGGGGGAAACCGTTTGGCCGTGGCGTTGCAGCAGGCAATGGAGCAGTTCAAACTCTAAATGAGTGAGCTTCACCGTCTCGTTAAACCAAATGGCCTCAAACCGTTCCGGGATCAGCGTTAGGGGGCCATAGTTGAGAATTTCCGAATGTTTCGCCGCCTGGGGAATACGATCGGTACGGCGGAGCAACGCCCGCACCCGCGCTAACATCTCCTCTAATTCAAAGGGCTTCGTTAGATAGTCATCAGCGCCCGCGTTAAAACCCCCGACTTTATCCTGGGTTTGATCCAGGGCGGTGAGCATTAAAACGGGGATATCGGTGGTGCGGGGATCGCGGCGGAGACGCTGGCAGACGGTAAAGCCATCTACCTTGGGTAGCATGAGGTCAAGCAGAATCAAATCCGGTTGGAGTTGAACAGCCAGGGCTTGGCCTTTAATACCGTCACTGGCGAGGTTGACATCATAGCCAGCCATCTCCAAGTTAATGGAGACCAGTTCAGAAATTGCGGGATCATCATCAATGACCAGGATTCGGGGCATGACCTACGGGAACATCGTTAGGGATTTATTACAGTTCACTAAGAACTGTAGAGTTACATGAATGGATGTCCTGATTATACGCGCTAATCCCGCATCTGCTCTTAATGGGTTAGAGATTTGTGACCGTCTCCCGGCCTTCAGTGCCCAAGGTTGGTCGGGGGAGCGTCTTCTCAGACTCCAGATTTGCGTTTTATACGCAAGCAAGTCCGGGAAAATCCGCGTTAGCGTGGCTATCAGCGATCGCTTACCCTTCTCTCCCACTGGATCGACACAACCCTATCTAGACCGCTCTATTGTTAGGGAGAATCTTGATCCCCAGGATTCATTGCCCTGTGATCATTGTGGGTGCTTCAATTCAAAAAACTTACAAATAATCCTGAATGTGACCTAGATCACCCCGTACAATAGAATGGGGTTTGGTTGTCTTCCCCTCAATGATGCTCTCCATCATCCTGAGTTCCTCACATTCCTGCTGACTGACAGCTTTTAGGTTTATTCCTCCCCCTGTCCCTTGATGGCCGAGTTTACTGCTTTCCCCTTACCTGATACTGCGGATATTTTGATTGTGGATGACACGCCCCACAATCTACGGTTACTCTCATCCATGTTGATGCGCAAAGGGTATAAAGTGCGCAGCGTCCTCAGTGGTGAGATGGCCCTCAAGGCTTCCCAGGTCTCCCCCCCGGATTTGGTGCTGTTGGATATTAATATGCCCCGGATGGATGGTTATGAGGTGTGTCAACGGCTCAAGGATAGCGATGTCACCCGCCATATTCCGGTGATTTTTATTAGTGCCCTCAGTGATGTGGTGGATAAGGTGAAGGCCTTTGGGGTGGGGGCGGCGGATTATATTTCTAAGCCGTTTCAGTTTGCGGAGGTGCTGGTGCGGGTGGAGCATCAGTTGCATTTGCTCTATTTACGTCGGGCGCTGGAGGATCAAAACCAACGGTTAGAACAGGAGATCCGCGATCGCATCCTGGTGGAAAAAGCCCTCCAAGCTTCAGAAGCGGAATTGATGGCCCTGTTTGCGGCCATGAATGACATGATCTTGGTGTTTAACGGGGAAGGAATCTGTCAAAAAGTGGCCCCCACCAAATTTAACCATGACCGTTTCACCGCCAACCACAATGAAAACCCCTACGCCTTAGCGGATTTTGTCAACCCGGATCAGGTGGATGAATACCTCGCGACGATTCAGACGGTATTGCGCAATCAACAGACGACAACCATTGAATACGCTTTTAACTCCGCCACCTTACCCCTAGGACAAAGTGAAGCCCTGGAGCCAACGGAGGAAAATACTCGTTGGTTTTCTGCCAATATTTCCCCCCTTTCTCAGGATCTTGTCATTTGGGTGGCACGGGATATCACCGCCAGCAAGGAGGCAGAAGTGGCCCTCCGGGATGAGCAAGCCCGCTCGGAACAATTGCTGCTCAACATTCTCCCCGCCCCCATTGCCCAACGACTGAAGAACCAAACCCATACCATTGCTGATAGTTTTGACAATGTGACGGTGGTTTTTGCGGATTTGGTCAATTTCACCCAACTTTCGACGGAACTGTCTTCAACGGAGTTGGTGGAAATTCTCAATACGATCTTTTCGGAGTTCGATTATCTGGCGGCTCGCCATGGTTTGGAGAAAATCAAAACCATTGGGGATGCCTATATGGCGGTGGCGGGTTTGCCCAATCCTTGCGATGACCATGCGGCGCGGGTGGCGCGGATGTCTTTGGATTTGTTGGACTATGTGGATCAGTTCAATGCCGAAACGGGCCAAGATTTTGCGCTGCGCATTGGGATTAATACCGGGCCGGTGGTGGCGGGGGTGATTGGCGTGACGAAGTTTGGTTATGACCTGTGGGGGGATACGGTGAATGTGGCCTCTCGGATGGAGTCCCAGGGGCAAGCGGGTCAAATTCAAGTCACCCAAGCCACCTATGAACAGCTTCGCCATGGGTTTCATTTGGAGCCTCGGGGAGAAATTGCGGTGAAGGGGAAGGGGCAAATGAGTACCTATTGGCTGAGGCGATCGCCTTGAAGGGGAGTAGGAAGTAGGAAGTAGGAAGTAGGAAGTGAGGAGTTCATGGGGGGGGCGCAAAAATTTAACCTTTCGCCCTTACGCCGATCAATAGATGCGAGTGAACGGTGCGTCAGGCACAATTTAAGCACCAACATCATCACTGATCCGGTCTGACGCACCCTACGATTCAACAGTAGGGTGCGTCAGAGCGATTAATCTTTGATGCCAAAGAGCGAGGTAACGGCTGACGCACCATTTGAGCAGATGGTTAAAGATTTAAATACTGCTGGGCTGCTTCAATGATCGGCTCCATATCGAAATTGTCGTTATGGTATTGGAGCATTTTTTGTAAATTCGCCTGTTCGGGGGGGATCTGCACAATCAGTTGGTTAACTTGGGTGTCGTAGCAGAGGATTGCCGCTTGGTAGAGGGCTTCGATCCAATCCATGGGCATGACCTCTAAGTCTGCCGCCTTGAGGGTCGTGGGGGGCGGGGTGGCGATATCGGGGACTGTGGTTTCATATTCGTAGGTTAGCCCCAGAACATCCGCCAGTTTTTCAAAAAGCTCCTGCTCTGGACAGGGCTTGCTGAGGAATTGGTCACAACCTGCTTCGATCGCCTCGTTGCGGTCTTGGGGGAAAACGCTAGCGGTGAGGGCAATGATCGGGGTGTAGCTGGTTGTTTCGCTCTCCTGTTCCCGGATGTGGCGGGTGGCGGCAAACCCATCCATTTCGGGCATTTGCAGATCCATGAGGATCACATCGGGCTGCTGGGTTTGCCATTGGGCGATCGCCTCCTCCCCCGTCCTCGCCTCAATCACCTCAAACCCCACCAACGCCAACAACTGCACCAAAAACAACCGATTCGCCTCATGATCATCCGCCACCAACACCTTCACCGACGGCTGCCCTGGGGTTAACCCCACCACCCGCCGGTTCAGGGTAAAAATCTCCACAGGGGCCAGTTCTGTGGCCATCATCGGTAAAACCACGCAGAAGGTACTGCCTTGATGGGGGGCACTGGTAAGGGTAATCGTGCCTTGGAGTAACTCGACAAACCGTTGGGTAATCGTCAACCCCAACCCCGTCCCATCCGGGTTCATCGTCCCCGCTTGGGTCTGTTCAAAGGCTTCAAAAATGCGTTCTTGATCCACCGGATCAATCCCGATACCCGTATCTTCTACACAAAAACGAATCCCATCGGGATTATTTAGCGTTGGTTGACGAGTCACCGCCAACCTTACCGTTCCCTGATCCGTGAATTTAATCGCATTGCCCACTAAATTCACCAAAATTTGCCGCACCTTGCCCCCATCGGTGAGGACAAAGGGGGGCAGATCAGGGTCAAGCTCAACGGAGAAAGTGATCCCCTTACTGATCGCCCGTTGATAGAGCAATCCATAGACCGAATCCACCAAATTGGGCAAATCAATGGGCTGAATATCCACGGTTAACCGGCCCGCTTCAATTTTCGAGAGGTCTAAAATATCGTTAATTAAGGCCAAGAGGTGATCACCACTGCGCAAAATGGTTTGTAAATTGACAAAATTTTGCGGGTCAAGATTGCCATCCCGCTCCATCACTTGGGCAAAGCCTAAAATCGCATTGAGGGGTGTGCGCAATTCATGGCTCATATTGGCGAGAAAACTGCTTTTGGCCACATTGGCCGCTTCCGCTGCTTCCTTGGCCTGTTTTAGCTCCAGTTCAAACCGTTTCTGTTGGGTGACATCCCGGACAATCACTAAAACCTGATCATGGAGCACCGGCACAATCCGCGCCTCTTGATACCGGAGTTCCTCAGCAATTTCCAGGGTGTATTCATAGGACTGCACTTCGCCCGTATCGAGGGCTTGGGCTACCAATTGCAGCCGTTGCTCCGCTACTTTGGCCGGGAGGGAATCGCGGATATTGCCGCCGACGGTGATCGACTCGGGATTATAAAGGGCGGTGTTATCGTGGGCAAAAATATTCAATCGTTCTCCCTGACGATTGATTTGGATCAAAATATCGGGGATGGCTTGGAGGAGAGCGCGGTTAGTGGCTTCACTGCGGCGGAGGGCTTCTTCAGCGTTTTTGCGTTCGGTGAGATCCCGCACGACAATCAGCACCTCATCGTGACGCAAGGGCACAATCCGCACTTCGCGCCACAGCTTTTGATCAGCAAATTCTAAGGGATATTCATAATGTTGCATTTCCCCTGCGGTTAAGGCTTGCTGGGCTGCGGCCAATTGCTGGGACGCTGCTGCGGGGGGGAGGATGTCCCGCAGATTGTGGCCGATCATTTCATCGGCGGGTTTAATGCCGTGGAAATAGGTAGTACAGTGGACTTCAAGACAAAGGCCATCTTGACGCATCCGAATCAGGAGATCGGGGAGGGCTTCGATGATGGCGCGGGTTTTGGCTTCACTTTCTTGAAGGGCGACTTCGGCTTTTTTGCGATCGCTAATATTCCGAATAATCAAAAGCGCCCGATCTTTCCGATAGGGAATCACCCGCACCTCTTCATATTGCACCCGCTCTCCAATCGTAAATTGCTGCTCAAATTGTTGGACAGTTTGGGTTTTAATGGCGGCATGAATGCCATTGAGATGTTTTTGGGCAATGGCGGGGGGCAACAGTTCCATGGCCGTTTTTTGCACCAATTCTTGATCAGGAATATGTGAGAGTAAATCTAAGGTGTAGGGGGAGCTAAACCGGCTGATATACCGGCCATTGGCATCCATGAAAATCATTAAATCGGGGATCGCATCCAGCATCATTTGATTGCGAGTTTCGCTGTCGCGCAGGGCCAGTTCTGTTTGTTTGCGATCGCTCACATCCATGGCCAAACCATGCCAATACACCGAGCCATCAGGCTGGGGATCCGGCGTGGCATTGACCAAATTCCAAATCATTTCCCCAGAGGGAAGAATCTGCCGCCACTCATTGCTAAAGGGGGTGAGATGCGTCGTTGCCTCGATCATTTTGCGCTCATATTCCGGTAAATCCTCCGGATGAATGCCCCCGATGAGAACCATCGGATCGGCGAGGATCGCCTCCGGTTTCATCCCAAACATTTGTTCACAGGTACTACTCACATAGACAAACCGTAGACCTTCCGCAGTTTGGTGCATGGTGTAGATCATCCCTGGTAAATTAGCATTCAAGGCATCCAAGCGCCGCCGGGTTTCCTCTAGCTCCGATTCAGCCTGCTTGATTTCTGTGACATCGGTAAGAATGCCATGCCAAAGAACAGAGCCATCGGGCTGTTGGCTGGGTTGCGATCGCCCCTGCAACCACTTGATGCGACCGCTAGGGGTGCAGATCCGATGTTCAAAATTCCAGGGTTCTAAGGTTTCCGCTGATCTGAGAATGGAAGCATACAAATCCGGTATATCTTCAGGGACAACCTGCCCAAATAGCCAGTTCGCATCCTCATAGACTTCCTCAGCAGAGACTTCATAGATCTGCTCCACACCTCGACTGACAAAGGGAAGTTGATGCGATCCATCAAGGCGACGGTGGTAGCGGTACACCATCCCCGGAATCATATCAGTGATGCTGCGAATTTCTTGCTCACTTTCTTGGAGGGCCAATTCCATCCGCTTGCGATCGCTCACATCCAAAACGAGGCCATGCCAATGAATCGAACCATCGGGTTGCCGATGGGGGGTGGAATTGCCCATCAACCACACCACCTCACCAGAGGGCAGGATATGCCGCCACTCATAATTAAAGTGGCTGAGATTGGCAATGGAGGCGGTTATCCGTTGCTGATAACCGGGGAGATCCTTTGGGTGCATCTGGGACAAGAGTACAGAACTATCCGCTAAAACCTGCTCCGGGGTCATGCCAAACATCGTTTCACAGCCAGGGCTGGCGTAGAGAAAACGAAACTGATCCCCCGCCTGCGCCAGGGTGTAGAGCATCCCCGGAATATTTTCCGTGACGGACTGAAGCCGCCGCCGGGTTTCCTCCAGTTCCGATTCAGCCTGTTTGATGGCCGTTACATCGGTAAGGATGCCATGCCAAAGGACAGAGCCATCGGGCTGTTGACTGGGTTGCGATCGCCCCTGCAACCATTTCAATTGACCGCTAGGAGTCAGGATCTGGTGTTCTAAATCCCAAGGCTCTAGGGTCTCGGCTGATTCAAGAATTGAAGCCAACATAACCGGCTGATCCGCCGGGATAATTTGCTCAAAAAGTACATCACAGTTGGCGTAAACCTCCTCCGCAGAGACCTCATAAATTTGCTCCACCCCCTGACTGACAAAGGAAATAAAATGCTCCCCATCAGGGCGGCGGTGGTAACGGTAAACCATCCCCGGAATCATGTCAGTGATGCTACGAATTTCTTGCTCACTCTTTTGGATCGCCAATTCCATCCGTTTGCGATCGCTAATATCCTGAACCTGCGTCACATAATGCAGCGGTTGATGGCGATAATCCCGCACCAACGCCACATTTAACAGCACCCAGATAATATTTCCCTGTTTAGTAACATAGCGCTTTTCCAACTGATAACTGCGAATCACTTCCCGGAAAAGTTGCTGTCGTTTACTATAATTAATCCGCCCATCCTCAGGATGCGTCACATCTAAAAAAGTCAACTCTTGCAACTCTTGAGCGGTATAGCCCAACATTTCACAGAGTTTCGGATTCACCTTCAAAAAACGATTATTCAGTCCAATAATCGCCACACCAATCCCGGCATTATCAAACGCCCCGCGAAACTGCTCCTCTTTTTCCAATAAAGACAGTTCCTGCTGTTGCCGGTAAATGACCCCCGCAAAAAGTTCCCCAATCATCCGCAACGCATGAATCACAGGCTCAGGCCAAACCTTTTGACTCTGCACCAAATCAAACCCCACAAACCCCACCCATTTTTCCTGCACCATCACCGGCACACAGATCAACGATTGAATCCCCTCCATTTGGAACTCCGCCCGCTCCGCCACCGCCTCCAAAGGCAAATCCGCCACCACCGGAATCAGCACCGTTTGCCCTGCTGCCAACTGGTTAAACAACCAAGACATGGCAATAATCGGGATATTCTGCAACTGATCACGGTAGGCTTGAATCCCCGGCCCACACCATTCATGGGAACAACAAACCTCCTGCCGAGTGGGATCAACCCGGAACACATAACTGCGATCGACCCTGAAAAAATGTCCAAATTTCGCTAACGCCTCATTGATTCCATCATCAATAGAGACAAAATTAGTATTCAGAAATTGCGTAGAAACTTCAGCAATTAACTTCTCTAGATTAACGTGTTGCTGGAGTGCCGCCGTGCGCAACTCCACTTCTTGCTCCAGTTGATCATTTAACTCCTGTAAAACCGAATTCACCTCATGGACATCTTGATCTTGAAAATACTGCTCCAGAGCAGATTTCACCATTTCAATCAATCCTGAGCCGCTCCAAGGTTTAGGAATGTAGCGATAGAGATTGGCATGATTCACCGCCCGGCCCACCGCGTCCGGCGTGGCTTGCCCCGTCAGCATCACCTTCAACGTGCGGGGCAAATAGCGATGAATTTCCGCCAGGAGTTCATCCCCCTTCAGGCCCGGCATTAACTGATCACTAATGATTAAGGGGATTTCCGTCGCGCTGGCCAACAGTTCGGTAATCAGTTCTAGGGCCTCCTCACCACTTTCGGCAATTTCCACCACATACTCATTACCCAAAGCTTGATGGAGAGAACCCCGCAGACTGGCTAACACCAACTGCTCATCATCTACACAAATAATGGTCGGCTTACCCATGGACTATCCTCGACTGTACAATCCTGTTGCATAGACGGGTTTCCCCGCCAATCTACTGATGGTGTGATCCAGGCAATGGTTAACTATTTTGCCATGGAAGACAGGGGCAATGTCACAATAAATGTTGTACAACCGGGTTGACTCTCCACCTGAATCTGGCCCCGATGACGTTCAATAATCCGCTGGACAATACTCAAGCCCATACCGCTCCCCTCCCCCACTGCTTTCGTCGTGAAGAACGGATCAAAAATTTTATGGTGGAGTTCTGGGGGAATACCACGACCTGTATCCGTAAATTTAACGATAACATTGGTTTCAACCGGTTGAATCTGGATCGTAATTTCACCGTGACCACCCATGGCATGAATGGCATTGTGAATTAAGTTTGTCCAAACTTGCGTCAGTTCGTCGGGATAACAGCAAATCAGGGGTACTTTATTGTAGTCCTTCTTGACTTCAATGCCCTGTTTCAGGCTGTTGTGATAAATCGTCAAAACCAGATCAATATTTTTACATAGGTCTGTCTCCGTCATTTCAGTGTTGTTGCTTTGGCGGGCGTAGCTCTTGAGGGCGGAGACAATCTGGGTGGCTTTTTCTACCGCCAGTTGGATGCGCTTGCCACTATTGCGTTGAATCGCCAGGGTATGGATGGTATTGAGGACGAGATCGCAATCCTCTGAACGCAGGAGGGGGAGGAGGGGTTCAACGCCATCAGTAATGCCGAGCAAAATCAACTTCATTGCGAGTTCCTCGGCTTGCTCAAGGCCGTAGCCTTGGAGAATTTGGGTTAACCGCCGCCTGGCTTTGCGTTCTTCGCGGGAAATGAGGACATCTTGATGATTTTGGGTGATGGTTAATAAATGTTGAAAATCCGCCCACCGTTCCTCGGAGAGGGTACGAAATAAGAGGGGGAGATCGGAGAGCGATCGCACCAACGCCGTATTTAAACTGCCAATGGAAGCCCGGATCGCCCCCATGGGGGTATTAATCTCATGGGCTACCCCGGCCACCAACTGCCCCAAGGCGGCCATTTTCTCCGATTGAATTAAACTTTCCTGGGCCATTTTGAGACTGGCTAAAGCATTAGAAAGTTCTTGGGTGCGCTCTGCTACCCGCTGCTCAAGGGAGAGGTTCGCTTCCTCCAGGGCATGGTTGAGTTTGCGCAATTCTTGATGTTGGGCGGCGAGTTTTTGCTCCTGCTGATAGGCATTGAGGGCTTCAATCACCGTTAACTTTAAATCCTCCGATTCCCAAGGTTTGGCAATGTAGCGGTAGAGCTTGGCGTGTTGGATGGCGTGGGAAACGCCGTCAATGGTGGCTTGTCCCGTTAACATCACTTTGAGGGTTTGGGGGGAAATTTGATGGATTTTCGCCAGTAATTCATCGCCGCGCATATCGGGCATGATGTAGTCGGAAATAATCAGCGGCAGGTGGTAGCCTTCCTCTAATAATTCCGCCACCAATTCCAGGGCGCTATGGCCACCATCTGCGAGTTCAATGGTGAAGTCGCCCGCCAGGTTATTGCGTAATTCATCCCGGAGGCTTTCGAGGATAATTCGCTCATCATCGACACAAATAATTGCCGGACGCTTCATAACTGTGCTAATCCTGATTGAATGGTGGTGATCAGTTCAATTTCTGACCAGGGCTTAAATAGACATTTGTGCAAGTTGGCTTCGTCCTGTACCCGTTGAATGGCGGCCTCATCGGCTTGGCCGGTGAGCATGATTTTGACCACATGGGGAAAGCGTTGATGGACTTTGATCAGAAATTCGTCCCCCTTCATGCCGGGCATCAGCCAATCGGAGACGATCAGGATAATATCGGTGCATTCCGCTTGGATTTCGTCAATCACTTCGAGGGCATCGTCGGCATCTTGGGCGACTTCGTAGATGTAACATTCGCCGAAGGCTTCCCGAAGCTGCGATCGCAGGCTTTCGAGAACAATGGGTTCATCGTCAACACAGAGAATCACGGGCTTAGACATGGTTCGTTTTGGGTTTGTGAATGGGTAAGGAAATGGTGAAGGTGGTGGAACCGGGTTGGCTGGTTAGCTGAATCTGGCCTTCATGCTTATCAATGATTTTCTGGACAATATTCAATCCTAAACCGCTACCTTCCCCTGTGGCTTTGGTGGTAAAAAAAGGTTCAAAAATACGGTGCTGAATTTCGCGAGGAATGCCGATGCCGGTATCGGTAAATTGGATCTGGACGTGCTCCCCACCGGACTGAGTGGCGATCGTTAGGGTTCCCCGTTGCTGCATGGCATGGATGGCGTTATGGATCAGGTTTGTCCAGACTTGATTGAGTTCGTCGGGGTAACACCAAACCGGCGGTAGAGATTGGTAGTTTTGCACGACTTCAATGCCGCGCTTGAGTTGGTTGTGGTAGAGGGTGAGGACGGTTTCAATGCCATCGGTGAGTTGGACGGGGATTTTTTCGCCGGAATGGTCTTGGTGGGCGTAGCTTTTGAGGGCGAAGACGACTTTTGAGGCTCGTTGGGTGGCGGTGTTGATGGTTTGGGTGCTGCGGGCGAGGCCGGAAAGTTTGTAGGCCATGGTGATCACTTGATCGGCGTGGGGGGATTTCAGCAGGGGGATGAGGGTGTCAATGTTGGTATAAACCCCCATGAGAACGAGGAGTTCGGCGATCGCCTCCCCATTGGCGACCCCTTGAGCCACCAATTCATTTCCCAGGCTGCGGCGGAGTTTGCGCTCGGCTTTAGCGGCGGTGAGGGGGGTGCTGTGCATTGCCCGCTGGAGTAAATCGACAAATTCCTGCGTTTGCTCTAGGTCTAAGGTTTGTAACAGAGCGGGCAATTGGGCAAGGGTTTGCTCTAAATATTTGGTCATGTTTCCTGCTGAGGAGCGGATCGCCCCTAGGGGGGTATTGATTTCATGGGCAATCCCCGCCACTAATTGCCCCAAGGCGGCCATTTTTTCCGCTTGAATTAATTCATCTTGGGCGGTTTGGAGGGCGAGTTCTGCTTGTTTACGATCCGTAATATCTCGGACAATAATCAGGGCTTTTTCCCCTTCCATCGGCACAATACGCGCCTCTTGATAGAGGAGTTTGCCCTCAATTTCTAAGGTGAATTCGTAACGTTGAATCGTCTGGGTATCTAGGGCCAGTTGGATCATCTCAAGGCGTTGATGGGCTACCTTTGCGGGCAAGGTTTCGGTGAGATTTTTACCCACCAAACTGTTCACGGGAACAATACTTTGAAAAAAGTGGGAACAGGCGGCTTCAAGATAGTTTCCCTGTCGATCCACTTGCATGAGTAGATCCGGCAAGCCGTTGATCAGGGCGCGGGTTTCCGATTGATTGGTTTTGAGGGCGAATTCTGCTTGTTTGCGATCGCTAATATCCCGAATCATAAACAGGACTTCATCGGGGCCATGGGGAACCACCCGCACCTCTTCATATTGGAGATGATCACCACAGGGGATCGTCTGCTCGTAATATTGCACCTCTCCTGTAGCGAGGGCCTGCTCCATGGCCGCCACTTGTCGGTTATACAACTCCTCAATTAATTGGGGGTCTGTTTTGGCTCGCTTGTCCTCTTCAAAAAAATCCTCCAGTTCCGGGGCTTGGACGTAGTGGAGATATTGCCGTTGATGGTTCATGCGAAACATGATGTCGGGAATGGCTTGGAGCATGGCCCGATTTTGCTGCTCACTGCGTTCGAGTTGGGCGGCTTTTTCGGCGAGGGCCTCGGTGCGTTCGGTAATTTGCTGAACTTGACGAAAGATGATCGTGAGGAGGGCGATCGCTCCGAGGCCAACCCCTCCCCAAAGCACTTGCGGTGAATCGGTCAAGCTGAGGGCCAGGGGGAGGATGCTCGCCATCCTGCGATCGCCCAGAAACTGAGCGGAATAAGGTTGTACGCTGGAGATGGGCATAGGGTCTGGAGTAGAACTGCAAGGCTGAGATGAAGATCCGTGGCTACACAGCACAATGGCCAAAAAGGAGATTAAGCTGCTTTCTTCTCCCATTGTGCCACTGGCTTTAGACTTTGGGAAAACCTGCTCAGGGGGGAGAGGTCTGAAGTCCTCATGACGAACTTTTTAGGGGAGAGGACTGAAGTTCTCACGCCAAACGGGGGGGAGGGTTTAGAATGGGGGTGGGCCGATAGCAAATTAATCGGGTTTATGCCTATGTCTGTTCAGCTTAAAGTTCCCACCATGGTTTGTGGTGTTTGCGTGAAAACAATTACGGCGGCAATCACTGCCCATCTTCCTGATGCGACGGTCAGCGCTGATCTCGATCAGCAGCTTGTGACGGTGACTGAGGCGAGTGATCTTCAACAGGTACAAGGGTGGATTGAGGCGGCGGGGCACGAAGTTACGGCGCTGTAATCTATGGCTACTTTTCCCGGTTGGCAATGGTTACTGGTTTGCTGAAGGGGGCTGTTCATGGGGGGACTGGGTTTAAGGTTGCCTCACGGAGAGCAACTCCCCTGAAATTAAACCATTGAGCCGATGCAAATTTTGGAGGTTTCGTCTATCATCATTTCCTCCAGTTGAATAAAAAATCATGAAATTCAGCGATTCATTAAATCTGGGGTAAAGATTGCAGCCTCTGAAGAACAATCGGCGGAAACCGATCAGTGCGGCCTTGTAACTATTAAAAACAGAGTTTTTCGGTAATGTCATTGTTCCAGTCTCCCGTTGTTTTGTCCTCTCGGCCATCGCCGCCTTTGTCTATTGCTGATCTCACACCCAATGCCATGAAAACGGATGTTCCCATTGTTGTGGCTGGCGATCGCCCTTTTTTGGCCCGCTTGGAGCCGTACCTCAAACCTTGGGGAGCCGTCTTTTGTGCGTCGCCCACCATTCCCCAGTTACTCGTAACGCTTCAGGATGTGCAAGCTGCCATTGTGGTTCTGACTCCCTCCTTGGTGGAGCAAGACTATATTCAATCGCTCAAAAACCAGAGCCACCTCGTCCTGATCTATGGCATTGCGGTGAATATTGACCCGGCCCCCCGTTACGACATTGCCACAATTTTGACGGAAGTGGGTTTACTGACCCAAGGGGCCGATGCCTATTTAGAACTCCTTCCCTGTCCCCAAACGGCGGCGCTGATCGCCGCTGAATACCAACTTCTCCACACCTATTTACAGGTGGCCCAACGGTATCTAGAGCATCACTTTCGCCTGATTGCCGCCAATGATTTCCTCTCCAGCCTTGCCCTGGCAGATCCCCTCACCACCCTGAGCAATCGCCGCGCCTTGGAATGGGAGTTAATGCGGCAGATCCAACGGGCCGAAGCCACAGGCAACCCCTTAAGTTTGCTCGTTTTAGATGTGGATTTTTTCAAAACGGTGAACGATCACCATGGGCATCAGGTGGGCGATCGCGTTCTTCAACTTCTAGCCCAACGCCTCCGCACCTATCTGCGAACTCAAGATGCAGTGTTCCGCTATGGGGGGGAAGAATTCGTCGTGTTGCTGAAAAATACCGATAATGCAGGGGCGATGGCGATCGCCCAACGGTTGCGGGCCTTGATTGGCGATCATCCCTTTGCAGTGGATCGGGATCTAACGTTAACGATTACCCTCAGTATTGGGGTGGCAACCTTTGCGCAGAGCGATGATCGGGAAGGCCGCAGCCTCTTCCAACGGGCAGATCAAGGCCTGTTTCAGGCCAAAGCCAGCGGACGCAATCAAGTCGTTAACCCTGATCAAAGAACAGGCTAGGATGGGGAGTGATCCTATTCCCAAAGCCCATGCCTGATCTTGGCCTGCGCCGTCTTGCTCATCAACTCGCCCAGAAACTCCAGCACAATGCCTTGATTCAAGCCACAGCCCAAGCATTGCGCGAGGATTTAGATTGCGATCGCGTTCTACTCTATTACTTCTACCGCCCTTGGTTGGGTCAAGTCACGTTTGAAGCCCTGCGCTCTCCCGATTTATCGATTTTTGGCTCCACGGGGGCCGATGACTGCTTCAACCAAAACTATGCCCAACTTTATCTCGCGGGCCGAGTGCGGGCGATCCCGGACATTGAAACGGAGGCAATCCATCCCTGCCATCGGGATTTTCTGCGCACGATCCAGGTGCGGGCCAATTTAGCCGTCCCGATCCTCACCCATGGCACATTATGGGGGTTATTGATTGCCCATCAACTCACGCCCCGCCCTTGGTTTGAGAGTGATATTGCGGCGATGGAGGCGGGGGCTAAGGCGATCGCCGGCCAACTTCAACAGCGGTGAGCCTGATCCAGCGGCTACACCATTGGAGCCAAACCTGTCCAGATCAGATTGCCCTACAAAGGGGAGCGCAGCGGTTAACGTTTCAAGCCTGGGCAGCCCTGAGCGATCGCTGGGCGGCGGATTTGCAACGGCGGGGTTTGCAAAGGGGCGATCGCGTTCTGCTGATGGTGGGGTTATCGGTGGAACTCTACGGGATTTTGGCGGCGCTGTGGCAGATGGGGGCGGTGGTGGTGGCGTTGCATCCCCAGGCGGGGCGGGAGGCTTTGGGCCGGGCTTGTGAGGCGTTGCAGCTACAGGCTTGGATTGCGCCCCGGCCGCTGTTGTGGGGATTACCGAGGCTTGTACCGGCTTTGGGGCGAATTCCCCACCCGATCGCCCTAGGGGATTTGGGGCGCAATTTTGTGGATGGTGGGATGGGTTTTGAGGAACCTGATCCCGATGCGATCGCCTTGATCTCGTTTACCAGTGGGAGTACGGGTGAGGCGAAATTAATCGAGCGATCGCACCGTCAACTCCAAGCCCAAGGCCAGGCCCTCGCCCCCATTTTGCAATCCCAACCCGGATCGCGGGAGTTAGCCATTTTGCCCCTGTTTGGCCTCGCCCATTTAGGGGCGGGGGGGCGGTTGGTGTTGCCGGATTGGGGGGGGCGATCGCTCCCCCGCATTCCTGGCCGGCGGCTCCTTCAGTTGCTCCAATCGGCCAATATTCAGCGGCTCGTGGCCTCGCCCACCGTATTTAATCGCCTCATCCAAGCCGCCCAAGGGCAAACCCTGCCCCAAGTTGAGCAGATTTTCATTGGCGGCGCTCCTGTGGGCTTAAAACTCCTCACCCATCTCCAAGCCCTCGCTCCCCAAGCCCAGATCGCGACCGTCTACGGGGCAACGGAAGCGGAACCCATTGCCTATCAAGGTGATCGGGAAATGACCAGGGGCGATCGGGGCGCGATCGCGGCTCGCCCCGATTACAGCCAAGGGCTATGCGTGGGGCCGCCCATCTCTGCAATCACGCTCACCATCCTCTCCCCCCACAGCCCCAACCCCGAAAGCCCCGAAGCCTTCGCCCAAATCACCGTCTCCCCTGGCGAACCGGGGGAAATCTGCGTTACTGGCCCCCATATCCTCACGATTCCCCACAGTCTCCACCAATTCACGCTCAACGGCCAACGCTGGCATCGTACCGGCGATCTCGGCTATCAAGATCCCCAAGGTCGGCTCTGGTTGTTGGGGCGGGTCGTGGGGTTAATTAAAGATGAACGGGGGTTGCTCTACCCCTGGGCAGTGGAAGCGGTGGCCAATGATTGGCCCGGCGTGATGCGATCGGCGGTGGTCAGCCAACGGGGGCAGCGGGTGTTATATGTGCAATGGCTCTGGGGTTATCAACCCCAAGATTACGCCGGTTTAAAGGCCCAATTAACTTGGGCTAAGTTGGATCGCATCGCACCTATGGCCAAAATTCCCGTCGAACGTCGCCACGGAGCCAAGATCGACTATCCCCGTTTGTTTAAACGTTTGGGCATCCTGTAGGGGTGAAAATGTTCAGGGGCGAAAAATTTTTCGCCCCTACAATGGGAGACGGTGTTTTCTTGAAGAGAGGTTATTGTGAATCAGCCTGTTCATGTGATTGGGGGCGGTTTGGCGGGGACAGAAGCGGCTTGGCAGATTGCCCAGGCGGGGGTTGATGTGGTTTTGCATGAGATGCGCCCGGTGCAAACCAGCCCCGCCCACCATAGTGAAGAATTGGCGGAATTGGTTTGTAGTAATTCCTTTGGGGCTTTGGCGAGCGATCGCGCCGCTGGCCTCCTCCATACTGAACTGCGCCATCTCGGTTCGATTGTGATTGCCAAAGCCGATGCCCACGCCGTCCCCGCTGGGGGAGCCTTAGCGGTGGATCGCGGCATATTTAGCCACGACCTCACCCAAACCCTCCAAAATCATCCCCACATCACACTCCAACGGGAAGAAGTGCAAACCCTCCCCAATGAGGCGATCGCCGTCCTCACCACCGGCCCCCTCACCAGCCCCGCCCTCACCGCTGACCTCCAACAGTTCACCGGCATGGACTACCTCAGCTTTTTCGATGCCGCTAGCCCGATTATTGTCGGCGATTCCATCAATACCGAGATTGCTTTCCGGGCTTCCCGTTATGACAAAGGCGAAGCGGCCTATTTAAACTGCCCCTTTACCCGTGAGCAGTATTTAGCCTTTTGGGAGGCATTGCGCACCGCCGAGCAGGCCCCGGTGAAGGATTTTGAGCGGGAAACGGCGAAGTTTTTTGAGGGCTGTTTGCCCATTGAGGAGCAGGCTCAACGGGGAGAAGACACGATGCGCTATGGCCCCCTCAAGCCGGTGGGGTTGAAGGATCACCGCTACCCGGAGGGCGATCGCCCCTATGCCGTCGCTCAACTGCGCCAAGAGGATAAAGCCGGCCAGTTATGGAACTTGGTCGGATTTCAAACTAATTTGCGTTGGGGAGAACAAAAACGGGTGTTTCGCCTCATTCCGGGGTTGGAAAATGCCGAATTTGTCCGCATGGGTGTGATGCACCGCAACACCTTCATCAATTCCCCCCAACTCCTCGCCCCTACCCTCCAATTCCACCAACGGGAAACCCTCCTCGCCGCTGGGCAATTGGTGGGCACAGAAGGCTACACCGCCGCCGCTGCGGGGGGCTGGTTGGCGGGAACCAATGCGGCCCGTTTGGTCTTGGGGTTACGGCCGATTGTGCCACCCAAAACAACCATGCTCGGTGCGTTGGTGGATTTCATTACCACTGCTTCACCGAAACATTTTCAACCGATGCCGCCAAATTTTGGCATTATCCCGCCCTTGGAGCAAAAAATCCGCAGTAAGCGCGATCGCTATGGGGTCTACCGCGATCGCGCCCTAACCGATCTCAAGACATGGCATAGTCTAAATTTGTCTCCTCCGGTGGTGAAGGACTGAGGCTGAGGCTTCATAGGCAACGGGCCTCCGCCTGGGCTTGGGCGCGGTCATGTTGCCGCTTTGTCATCATCACGTTGAGCAAATCGGGCATTTCCTGATGGCAGTGGGGACAAAACCAATAGATACGACTCCGGTGAACATGATTAACCATGGATTGAGCGCAGCAAGGGCAAGGGATCATAAATACCAACTAAATTAAATGAAGGATCTTATCAAAGGGAGGTCTCGAAAAAGCGATCCCCTACGATCTATGATACGAAAACCCAATGAAAATGGGTACGAATCTGGGTGAAACTTAATCAGAATTCAATCTCCAACCCATGACTTGATAAGCTCATCTTATCCAAATCAACGCAATGATTGTCGTATCGAAAATAACTAATTTTTTGTAGGTAAGAATACAGTTTGACAGGTGATCTTGATCAACTCCTGATTGCAAATTTATGTCTGGTTTTGTTTGAATTTTGGGTTGATTTCAGGTTTGAAACAACAAAGCAATGCCAGCGATCGCCACTCCCACCCCCAACACTGCCCGTAAACTGACCTTTTCTCCCAAAAATGCCACCAAGGGCAGGATAAAAATGGGACTCGTCCCCATCAAGGTTTGAGCAATGGCAGCGGGGGCTAATTGCAAGGCAATTTGCTGCAACCAAATGCCCAAATAGGTTCCCCCCGTGGCAGCAATGATCACAGCAACCCAAGCCCGCCCCGATAAACGCGGCAGGCTCACCGCCGGAACCCATCGCCCCTGTTGTCGCCACAACAACAGCAGCAAAACCACCGCTCCCCCCGTTAACCGAATCAGGCTACTCCAGAGGGGTGAAATGCTCTGATCCACCAAAATGAATCGGGATGAGACCATCCCCACGGCTTGGGCCAATGCTGCCAAGATCCCCCACAATAATCCCATCCCTACACCGGAACCGTTGCGGGTTGTTGCCGGGATTTTCTCCGTAATTACCCAAGTCACCCCCCCAAGGGTGAGGAGAATGCCCATCATCGCAACGGTGTTTAAGGTTTCCCCCAAGACCACCCAGGCCAGGAGAGCCGTGAAGGGAGAGGCTAGGGTTTCCATTAAGATGCCCCGCCGCGCTCCTAGGGCATTGAGGGCTTTGAGCAGGGCGGTATCCCCTAAGCCAATGCCAATCACACCGCTAAACGTCAGGATGGCAAATTGAGAGGGGGGAGCGATGGGCCAAGGGGATCTGAGGAGCATTAGGGTACAGAGGATCAGGACAATGCCCACCGTCCCCTTCAGCCAATTTAAAACCAAGGGGGGAATGTTTGCACCAATGCGGGCATAGATCAGGGAGGCGATCGCCCACAACATCGCCCCCGCCAAGGCCGCCAACTCGCCCGCCCAAGGTGTGATCAGGTTAAACATTCGTTATCCTCAAGATTCGATCAAGGGGGAATGCCCTTGGCAGGGCTGGATCAGCGTTAAGCCCACAAAAAACCCGCAACCCTCAGGGGAATTGCGAGTCACACTCAACGATTTAGGTTAGTGATCTGGCGATCGCCATTCAACCCTCAATTACTGGAGGGGGTGAAACAGCAAATCGGGGAAAAAGCGATTCAATTCAATCAGCAAACCAGCGGTAAACGTCAATAGTGCCATGATCAGCACTGGCGCAGTGGAAAGAAATTTAGTCATCAAAGGTTCTCCCAATAAATTAATGCAAACAGAGATTTAATGGCCTTCACCCTCTCTAGCGGGGGGAAATGGGCACTTCCGTATCCGGAACCGTCAGTTTACCGCCGGTAAATTCCGCCAAAGCCGCCAAGGGCCAGGTGAAACCGGTCAGCATCATCTTGAAGGCGAGAGGCACATCAATGATGATCTCTTTCATTTCCGCATCTTTACCGGCACGGATCGCGATCATGTAAGCGCGACCCACCCAGCCGATCCAACCTGCAATATAGAGGAAGATCAAGCTCGGAATCGTGAAATCACCGACGTGATCCCAACGGCCATCGACAATCAAGTGAGGATAGCCTTCGGGGCCGCAGAGGGCTTGGGAATAGCGCTCGGCGCGTTTTTGCCCAGATTCGGGGTCAGCCGTGGTGTTCCGAAAAGACTTAGACTTTTGGATATAGGCAGGGGATTCACTGCAAGGGACTAGACTGTAGTCATCTGCTGCTGAGGCGGCGGGGGCAAAGTTGAGCCACAACGTCGCCATGAGAATTAAAGCCAACAACTTCCGCATGAAATGTTACCTTTTGTTACGAAACAATAAGATTCATGTACACAAAAATGGCACTAATTGCCGGTACAATCGTCGCAATCTTACTCTGAGGCGTTAACCCAGTTAAAGAATTTGTAACAGAAGTTGACACATTTGCGGGCAAAATTGGCAAGATTAACGATGCTGACAGTTTTGGGAATTGAAACCAGTTGTGATGAAACGGCGGTGGCGGTGGTGGGCGATCGGTACGCTAACGCGGATGGGTACGCTAACGCGGAGCGCACCCTGCTCAGTAATGTGGTTGCCTCTCAAATCGATTTGCATCAGATCTATGGGGGGGTAGTGCCGGAACTGGCGGCCCGTCAGCATTTGGAAATGATCAACCCCTGTTTAGATCAGGCGTTGGTTGAGGCGGGTTTAGGCTGGGATCAGATTGATGGCATTGCCGCCACGACAGCACCGGGTTTGGTGGGGGCGTTGTTGGTGGGGGCAACGGTGGGGAAAACCCTGGCCATGGTTCACGATAAGCCTTTTTTAGGGATTCACCATCTGGAGGGGCATATTTACGCCACCTATCTCAGCAATCCTGAGATTGAGCCGCCTTTCCTTTGCCTGTTGGTGTCCGGCGGCCATACGAGCCTGATCCAGGTGCGGGGCTGTGGGGATTATCAGCAGTTGGGCAGTACCCGCGATGATGCGGCGGGGGAGGCGTTTGATAAGGTGGCGCGGCTGTTGGGTTTGGGTTATCCGGGGGGGCCGGCCATTGACCGCATCGCCAAAACGGGCAACCCTCACGCTTTTCCCCTGCCAGAGGGCCGGGTTTCCCTGCCGGATAACCGGGGTTATCACCCCTATGATTGCAGTTTTAGCGGTTTGAAAACGGCGGTGTTACGTTTGGTGCAGGGGTTTGGGGGGGAGGCTGTGCCGGTGGCGGATATTGCGGCCAGTTTTCAGGAAACGGTGGCGCGATCGCTCACCAAACGGGCGATCGCCTGTGCCCTTGACCATGATTTACCCTTAATTGCGATCGGGGGGGGCGTAGCGGCCAATAGTGCGCTCAGGCAACACCTCCAAGCCGCCGCCACACCCCAAGGTTTAGCCGTCCATTTCCCCCCCTTAAAGTTCTGCACGGATAACGCCGCGATGATTGCCTGTGCCGGGGTGGAGCATTTGCGGATGGGGCATCGATCGCCCTTAACGTTGGGGGTACAGTCGCGGTTGGGGATTACGGAGGTGATGTCGTTGTATCGGTAACGCAGGAATGATTAAAATAGGGCAGTTGATCCTTAAGGCCCATGGTTCAGACTCCTTTTATCCCCGACACCCTCTATCCCGATTCTGATGGTCAGCCGATGGCAGAGAATACGGTGCAATATGATTGGATTGTCTATTTGGTAACGAATCTCAAGCACCTTTTAGCCGATCAAATCGCCTTTGTGGCCGGGGATCTGCTGTGGTATCCGGTGCAGGTGGAGCGACCCCCGGCCCCCTGTCAGGCCCCCGATGCGATGGTGGTGTTGGGGCGGCCGGCGGGCGATCGGGGCAGTTACAAGCAATGGCTGGAGGACAATATTGCCCCGCAGGTGGTGTTTGAAATTTTATCCCCCAGCAACACCCATCGCGAAATGGCAACTAAGCAGCTTTTTTATGCCAATTATGGGGTGTTGGAGATGTTTTTTTATGATCCGGAGTCGCGGGATTTTTGGGGGTTTGTGCGGGAGCGGCCGGAAGACGATTTTACGATGATTACGCCGTTAAATTTGCCCTGGGTTTCGCCGACGTTAAAGATTCGGTTTGCGATGACGGTGGAGGGTTTGGCGGTGTTTTATCCTGATGGGGAGCCGTTTCAAGATCCCGGTGCGGTTTTTGCGGAGCGGGATGCGGCGCGGGCGGAGCGCGATCGGGCCCAGCAAGCTCATGGGGAAGCCCAAGCTCGATTAGCAGAGTCAGAAGCTCAACGGCAACGCACCCAAGCCGAATTAGCAGAATCAGAGGCTCAACGTCAGCGGGCTTTGGCGAAGTTGCGGGAGTTGGGGATTGATCCGCAGGATATTTAAGGTTGAATCTATCGTTGTGTGCAGAGAAACCGGGTTGCTTTGATTTTTTCGTTTTTTGCTGAAGTTATGGCAGAAACCCGGTTTCTGGGTTTAGGGGTGGGCATTATTCTCTTGATTATTCAAAAATTTCTGCTGCTAGAAGTTGGCCATTGACTCGTTCATATTCGTCTTCGAGGAGCCATTCTTGGGCAGTTTCGTAGTTGGGGTGTGTGCTGATGAGTTGATAGTCGGTGGCAGGGTTGAAAATTTGGCAAGTGCCATCGTGATCACTGACGAGCATGAGAATTTTAGGTGGAAATAGAACGGGGTCAACCCAAAGTTCGAGAAATTTCCAGAGTTTAGTTTGTTCTGCGGGGGCCGGTGCGTGGGATTGCATGGTATTCACCTGTTGTTTTAACAATTTTAATCTCACCGTAGTAAAGTGGAATTTTACTTTCGTCTGCTTTTATGATGTAGTCAATGGCTTCTGAGAAGTAGAGTCCATAGCGTTCGTAGTCATCATCATTGTTTCATGCGTGCAGAGAAACCGAGTTGTTAGGGTTTGTTTGTTGTTTTTGGACATTTTAACAAATTAACAAAAACTCGGTTTCTGGGTTTAGGGGTGGGGGAAGATGTTGCGGATTATCCGGTAGAGCATTAGCTCAATCAATGGTGCGTCAGCCGTGACGCTGTTCTTTTGCGTCCTGGGTTAATCACTCTGACGCACCCTACAATCTACGCATTCACATTATCTTAACAAGGCGTTAAAACCAGCTTGAATAAAGTGTTTGTCGTAAGCTAGTGCATCTAAAATATTCTGTTTGTTCATGACGCAGAATGATGCACAATTTGTTAAACTCCAAGACTGGTCTAATCGGTTTTGATATAATTTAAATGCTGTCAAAAATAATTCTTGATTATGGGAAATAATTTCAATACTGGGATTATTTTGGGAGCCTTGTATTAATTTAATCATTGATGTTTTTAGCCATTTATTTTGAGCAGAGAAGGCATTTAAGCATTCAACAAATACCATTTCAGTGGTAATAATTTTCAGGGGGTAAAGGGCTTGGGTTATTGCTCTAGATTTTGAATGTAGATTGTCACTAGGGTTGAGCAATGCAATCCAGTATCCTGTGTCAGCAAAAACAGTTCTCATTATTCTTGTTTGGGTACACCGTAGAGATAATGATCTAAGTTTTGGGCGAGGTCTTGGGGGACTTGATCCCAGGCTTCTAGGGGAATTTCGGCGGTGATTGCTTCGATCATGTTGAGGATCGGGTTATCGTTGGTGGGGGGAGGGTTTGGGAGGGGTTGGGTTTTGATTTTGGTTTTGAGGAAGAGGAGGAAGTGATAGACTTCTGGGATTAAAAAGTCTGGGGTGGTTTCGAGTTCTTCAATGAGTTGTTGTTTGTTCATGGCATTTTGATAGGTTTGGGGTGAAGAAAGAGCTTGTGTGGCTTCAGAAACCGGGTTGCTTTGATTTTTTCGTTTTTTGCTGAAGTTGTGACAAAAACCCGGTTTCTGGGTTTAGGGGTGGGGGAAGAGGTTGCGGATTATCCGGTAGAGACTCAGCAAGATAAACCAAAGGAGGAAGAAGGGAAAGGCAAAAACGCCGCCAATAAAACACGCAATTAAATGAAATTTACTACGTTGGGAAAATTTAGCAATTGCTTTCGCCCAATTAGGAATTGGGTAAGCGGCAAGGGGTAAATCTAATTCTTGAAAAATGGCTTGTGCTTGTTGAAATGCAGCAAATCCTTCTTTGATTCTGCCTACTTTTTGATATAAAGCACCTAACTTTATTAAAGAACTAGCTTCCCCCCGTCTGTCCCCAATCTCTCGTTGAATCTCCAGAGATTGCTCGTAAAAGGCGATCGCCTCCTGGTAGCGTCCGAGGAAATAGTAGGCATTGCCTAAATTGCCTAAAGAATTAGCTTCCCCCCTTCTGTTCCCAATCTCTCGTGCTATATCCAGTTGTTGCTGGTAAAAGGCCATCGCCTCCTGGTAGCGTCCGAGGGAATAGTAAGCAATGCCTAAACCGATTAAAGAATCAGCTTCCCCCCGTCTGTCCCCAATCTCACGTTTAATCTCCAGAGATTGCTCGTAAAAGGCGATCGCCTCCTGGTAGCGTCCGAGGGCATTGTAGGCATT
>Ga0316611_1000025_pt1 | contig 71490 bp, 69 predicted proteins | sample MIS2016202_MG_FD_207675 | JGI IMG/M metagenome (GOLD analysis project Ga0316611, IMG submission 207675) | Microbial mat bacterial communities from Middle Island sinkhole, Lake Huron, Michigan, United States - MIS.2016.202 | ecosystem: Environmental > Aquatic > Freshwater > Lake > Sediment... | reverse complement strand
TATCCTCCTAACCATTACCTTTGCTCTATTTAGTCTGCGATGGATATCTGCTACCTTTGGTTTATTTGCCAATATCACTAACTTTCTTCCCGATGGCAATCATCTAATTTATTGGTTGCCCTATTTTCAAATTGGCATCTGGTTAGCCAAAGATCGCGGATGGACGGAGCAACTTGTCTTGAAGTGGCGATCGCGCACATGGGGATATCTATTTGCGATCGCGGCAACCTTGGAATTAGGCGAATTTTATAGTACCGCTATCCTCAAAAATTCCGCAGAAGCCGTCGGACATTACACAAGACCCACAGTCATTCTCTTAACTTTAACCTTCTTACTATGGTCACTTTCTTGGCAAAAGCTTAGAGAATGGAACTTCGTAACAGTCTCTAAACAAACCTTCTCTAGTGCCAGTTTTACCACCTATCTCATTCACGTCTGGATACTCAGAGCGATCGCCCCTCTCGAAATAGTTGGCGGTGTTATATATGTCCCCCTTGCCGCCGCAATATCATGGCTGATCGGCATTACCCTATGGCGATTTGTTAAATCAAAACAATGGAGTGCGATCGTCTTCGGGGCTTAGCAATCAAGCAAACTTCTTTAAAACCAGACTGAGATCTTCCATTCGTACAGGTTTACTAATAAAATCATCCATTCCAATTAAAAGGCATTTCTCACGATCTTCCTGCATCGCATTTGCCGTCATTGCCACAATTTTAATCTTATTACTTGAGCCTGTATCTTTTTCAATCACACGAATCTGCCGAGTTGCCTCCAACCCGTCCATCTCTGGCATTTGGACATCCATCAAAATCAAATCATAGGATTTAGTTTTGAAAGCATCTAATACTTCAACCCCATTCATCGCACAATCAGCCTGATAACCAAGTTTAGCTAAAAGACGTAAAGCAATCATTTGATTAAAAGCATTATCTTCCGCCAAAAGAATTCGTAAAGAATTACTCTCTTTTGCCTCAAGAGGAGCAAGAGGAGCAAGAGGAGCAAGAGGAGCAAGAGGAGCAAGAGATATCTCGTCAGCAGTATTTTTGTGATTAGCATCCCGTTCCAATTCTCTCGACTCCATATTCGACTCCATATTAGTCTCTAACTCACACAGTTTCTCAACAGCAATCTCAAACTGAAAAATTGTACCTTTTGTTAAGATACTGCTTGCCCGAATATATCCCCCCATAAACTTTGCCAACTGCTGACTAATCACCAGTCCCAATCCAGTCCCTGACTGCGAAGCTCGACCCGAAGCAGTTTGCACAAAAGCCTCAAACAATGTATTAATTTCTTCTGGCGCAATCCCACATCCAGTATCCTCTACTTCAAAATGGAGCATTAATTTAGAGTCCTCCAAATCTTGATCCACTAACGAAATCCGAAGAATCACATAACCTTTATTCGTGAACTTAATCGCATTTCCTAAAAGATTCAATAGGATTTGACGGATTTTGCGTTCATCGGCTCTGATATATTGAGGCACATCAGGATGAATTGCAAAAATTATCTGTAAGTTTTTATCTTTTGCTCTAACTTGAACTATATCTTGAAGATTGTTTAGAAAAATATGGAAATCAAACCTTGACTCTTCGAGAATAATTTTTTCTGCTTCAATTTTAGATATTTCTAAAACATCATCAATCAAATTAAGTAAATGTTCGCCACTATGACTGATAATTTTAACGTATTCGCCTAAATCCTCCGTAAGATCGTCTTCTCGGCTCATCAGTTGTGTACAGCCTAAAATGGCATTTAGAGGAGTTCTCAATTCATGGCTCATCCGCGCCAGAAAGCCACTTTTAGCTTGATTTGCCACCTCAGATCTTTCAGCCTCTTTTTTGAGAGCCTGTTGTGAAAATTCCAAAGCTACAAGCATGAGCGTACTTCTCAGTTCTAAAGCTGCTTCAATTTCCACTTCACTCCAAGGTAAAGACTTCGCTTTGACATTTTCTTTCCATAACTCAAAGGATCGCTGTGGCGATAGTTCAGACTCATCATCAAGTGCTAATTTACTAGGATCACCAGCCCAATTAATAGTTTGGATAACTTCGTTGCGAAACCAAATAATATGATAGGAAGTGTGATTGAGAGGAATAGAAATCGCTAACAATCCACTGGCGATATCCTTAATAGCGATCGCTTCAGGGTTTTCTTGACTCAAGCAATTAGTATAAAAAATATCTTGCGATTTACCCTCCAACCACGCAATCAATGGACTGATAAATGCTTGCGGAGGGCATTGCCCAATTTCAGAAATATGATTATCTAAACTGATCACAGCCCCTTGAGCATTAACCAACTGCAATAGCTCTTCGGTATCTTGGGGAAAAGTATGGTTAATTGATTGATTAGATCGATTGATTGAGAGGATGTTTGTTTTTAATTTCGCTTGAATACCCTTGATTTTTTCTTTAGCTTGTTTAAACTCTTGCTCATGTTTGTTAACGATTTCAACAGACATAATCTGTCCCAAAAATTCGCAAGTTTTTCTAGTTTCATAGTTAATATATCGAGGCGAAAAATGGTGACAGGCAATTAAGCCCCATAGCCTACCTTCATTCAACAAAGAGATACTTAAAGAAGCTGAAACCCCCATTTTCTGTAAATACTTAATGTGAATTGGCGAAACACTTCTCAGGGTACTGAAGCTTAAGTCGATAGTTTGCTGAGTAATGGGATTATGGAAGGGGATGATGGGGACAGGCTGATAGTTCACATCAACAATTTGACGTAGCCAATTTTTATAGTAAAGTTGACGCGCAATTTCAGGAATATCCGCAGCAGGAAAATGTAATCCTAGAAAGGACTCAATATGTTCATTTTTAGCTTCAGCGATGACAATGCCGCTATTATCTCGCTCGAATCGGTAAATCATAACGTGATCAAATTGCGTTACTTTGCGGACTTGCTGAGCCAATAAATGGGACATTTGCGTAAAGTCCTTAGCTTTTCTAATTGTCGCTGCCGCCGATTTTGCTAGATGATAAAAGCCGATATTAGAGTCAGTTTCTTGAACTAAAGGCTCTAGTTCCAAAATCAAGAACCCATCAGAACGATGAATTACTCCTTGAAAAGGATATTCCTTTTCCTGAATTTGTACAGTTAGGTTAAGTGGATTAAATATTTCTAGCTCTTGGTTAGCTTGTTCAGAAAGAATAGAGACAAGAATATTAACCTGAAACTGTGGAAATAAGGTGCTTAAAGGCTGATTGATCAACGAATGAGCAGGAATATCAAAAAAGTGATCCGTATTGTCACTGATTTGGACAATTTCTAACTTGGCTTCCTGATCGGTCTCTTTAATTGCCAGCAAAATACCGTGGGGCTGAATATGCCCTAATAGGTGGATCGGTTCGCGATCGCAACCTTGGTAGTCAAAGGACTTAAATCCTTCAGAGAGTATAGAATGTTTATCTTGCAATGTTCCCACTTTTTACCGCCCGTAATTTACACAAAGTCACGCGAGTTCTTTGTTTTGGTTATTTGTCTGGATTCTGAAAATCCTACTAAAATAGAATCCCCCAGCAAAACTTAGCTCAGCACAAATATTCTTTGCCTAATCTTTGCCTAATCTTTGCCTAAAGACTAAACAGTGCGCCATAACTACGATAACTCACTTCTTACGGTGTAGAGAGGAGTTTTAAGCGATCGCCACATAACGAAATAAACGACACAGCGAAAACAACAATTTTTTTGATTTCGCAAAAAAGATTAAAAAGCTATAGACAAAATGTCTGATATGGAGTTATGATTGCTAATCGTGACTAAAAACAGAAACTAAGAAAAACTGCATAGCGTAGTAATCCTTAAGTCTGAGTCATGTATTGGTTCTAAGTAACTAAAGATTCTCAAAGAATTTTTTAGCTTATAAAACAACCACCCAAGAGATTGTGTTTCTCAAGTCTAGCAATCAGGCTAGACATCTTCTGTAAGTCGTCTCGAAGCCCTTAATCAGTCTTCAAAACCAATACTTCTTACTAAGATCGAAACCGATCTCTTTTGAGCCTGTCAAAAATCTGCAAGAAAAACTTATTTAATTTGCAGCCACAAGCAAGCGGAGCTAATTTTAATGACTGTCGGAATTCTCGGCACAAAACTTGGGATGACCCAAGTATTCGATTCGGATGGCAACGCTGTTCCTGTAACCGTTGTCCACGCAGGACCCATCACTGTAACTCAGGTTAAGACCGATACCAAAGAAGGCTATAAAGCTATTCAGGTTGGTTATGGTAAGACCCGCGAGAAGCTACTCACTAAGCCAGAGTTAGGACATCTAAAAGCTTCAGGTGCAGAACCTGTAAAGCATCTATGTGAATATCGTCTGGATGATGTGAGTGCATACACCATCGGACAAACATTAGATGTAAGCCAATTCAAGGATGGCGACATCGTTGATGTGATTGGAACTAGCATTGGTAAAGGTTTTGCTGGTTATCAAAAACGCCACAACTTTGCACGCGGTCCGATGTCCCACGGTTCTAAGAATCACAGAGAGCCTGGTTCAACTGGTGCAGGTACGACTCCTGGACGTGTTTATCCTGGTAAGCGGATGGCTGGTCGTCTTGGCGGTAAACAAATCACCGTAAAGAAACTAACTATAGTCAAAGTCGATGCAGCGAACAACGTGTTGCTAATTAAAGGCGCAGTCCCTGGTAAACCTGGTGCATTGCTTAACGTCATTCCTACCGTAATTATCGGTAAGGCGAAATAAAGGCGAAATAAAGGCGCAAATAAAGGCGCGAAATAAAGGCGCGAAATAAAGGCGCAAATAAAGGCGCAAATAAAGGCGCGAAATAAAGACTAAGTAGTTTGTTCGTGAGATCGAGAGAATATAAGTTATGCCTACAGTAATAGATTGGACAGGGAATGAGGTCGGCGAAATAAGCCTAGAACTGCGCGTTGCTAAAGAAGCAAGTGCCAAAGGCTTAGTTCACCGCGCCCTCGTCAGACAATTAGCTAATGCCCGTCAAGGCACAGCCAGCAGCAAGACTCGTGCTGAAGTCCGTGGTGGTGGTCGTAAGCCTTTTAGACAAAAAGGCACAGGTCGCGCCCGTCAAGGTTCAACCAGATCCCCGCTCACCCGTGGTGGTGGTGCAGTTTTTGGTCCTAAGCCCAGAGATTACGAAACCAAGATGAACCGTAAGGAGCGCCGCCTAGCTCTTCGTACTGCCTTCATCGGTCGCGCTGCTGATTTGATTATCGTTGAAGATTTTGCCGTAAATCTAATTCAGCCCAAAACCAAAGAATTGTGTCAAGCCCTTGAACGTTGGGGTGTGACCGTCGGTAAAAAGACTTTGATTATTACCGATCGCAAAGAAGAAAATATTGTTTTGTCTGCACGCAACATTCAAAATTTGCAACTAATCGCAGCCGATCAATTGAATATGTTCGACATTCTTAACTCTGAAAAGATTGTGGCAACTCGCTCGGCGATCGCCAAAATTCATGAAGTATATGGTGGCGATGCAAAGTTGGCAACCGAGATCGTAACCACGGTCGAAGATGCGGAATAACCGAATCTAAGTAGAAGAAAGAAACACCATGGCTAAGATCCCAACTGAATTCGATCCTCGTCGTCTGCCCGACATCATTCGTCGCCCTCTGCTCAACGAAAAGGCAACCCGACAATTAGAAAACAACAAATATACCTTTGATGTTTTCCACGATGCCACTAAGCCTGAAATCAAAGCTGCGATCGAGAGTCTTTTCTCCGTCACAGTTAAGAAAGTAAATACCCATAATCCACCTGCCCAAGCGCGTCGGATTGGTAAGTTTGCAGGTAAACGCGCTCAAGTCAAAAGAGCGATCGTCACCCTCGCAGAAGGCAGCAAAATCGATTTGTTCCCAGATGTGTAACCTAACTGAATAAAAAATAGCCAAAGGATATTTTTTATTCAGGAAAGCAAAACCAGAGAACTGTTCTTTAATAACATCAGACCAAAATCAGACAATTATGGGCGTTCGTGCATATAAACCATATACCGCCAGTACTAGACAAACCGTTGTCTCAGACTTTGCGGAAATCACCAAATCAGAACCCGAAAAGTCTTTAACCACCCATGTCCATCGCAAACGTGGGCGTAACAACCGTGGTGTAATCACTAGCCGTAGACGCGGCGGTGGTCATAAGCGCTTATATCGGATCATCGACTTTAAGCGTAACAAGCGCGATATCATCGCTGAAGTTATTGCGATCGAGTACGATCCCAACCGCACCTCTCGGATTGCCCTATTGCAATACGAAGATGGCGAAAAGAGATATATCCTTGCACCTAAGGGCATTGCTGTCGGAAACAAAATTCAAGCTGGTACAAGCGGCATTCCTTTTGAAATCGGCAACGCTATGCCCCTCTCGGCAATCCCCCTCGGTACGATCGTTCACAACGTTGAACTCGTTCCTGGTAAAGGTGGACAAATTGTGCGATCGGCTGGTGCTGGCGCTCAAATTGCGGCCAAAGAAGGTGATTTCGTTACCCTCAAGCTTCCTTCTAGTGAAGTTCGGTTGATTCGTAAAGATTGCTTCGCCACGATCGGGCAAGTTGGCAACCTCGATCACAGCAATACCAGCCTTGGTAAAGCAGGTCGCAGCCGTTGGCTCAACCGTCGTCCCAAAGTCCGTGGTATGGTCATGAACCCCGTCGATCACCCCCATGGTGGTGGAGAAGGTTGCGCCCCCATCGGTCGCAGTGGACCTGTTACGCCTTGGGGTAAACCAACCTTGGGTTACAAGACTCGCAAGAAGGGCAAACTCAGTGATGCCTTTATTGTTCGTCGTCGCCGCAAGTCCTCGAAGCGCGGTAAGGGCGGACGTAACGCTTAACCATATATTTCTCCGCTACGCGGGGAAATATATATCCAAAGTTTTTACAGAGAATAAAAATTATGACGCGATCGCTAAAAAAAGGTCCCTTTGTTGCCGATCACCTAATGACCAAAATTGAAAAGCTCAACGCCAAAGGCGAAAAGCAAGTTATCAAAACATGGTCACGCGCTTCCACAATCCTTCCGCAAATGATCGGGCATACCATTGCTTGTCACAACGGAAAACAGCACGTTCCTGTATATGTCACGGAGCAGATGGTAGGACACAAACTCGGTGAGTTTGCCCCTACCCGTACTTTCCGAGGTCATGCCAAGAGCGATAAAAAGGCTAAGAGATAGGTAGACAGGTAGTTAAAAATGATCCTCGCCCAAAACGAAATCCCTGCCGTAGCCAAATATATTCGGATGTCACCCCATAAGGTACGCCGAGTACTCGACCAAATCCGTGGTCGTAGCTACCGCGAAGCATTGATGATTCTTGAGTTCATGCCCTATCGCTCCTGCGAACCAATCACCAAAGTATTGCGTTCCGCAGTTGCCAACGCTGAACATAATGCAGGACTTGACCCTGCCTCATTGGTAATTGGTCAAGCCTTTGCCGATATGGGACCGAGCCTCAAGCGCTTCCGTCCCCGCGCCCAAGGTCGTGCTTACCAAATCCGTAAGCCAACGTGCCACATTACGATCACCGTCAAACCATCGGAGGAAGAATAGGTATGGGTCAGAAGATTCACCCAACAGGGTTACGCCTCGGCATCACCAAGTCCCATCTCTCCCGTTGGTATGCTGATGTCAATCGCTACGGTGTCTTGGCTGAGGAAGACAGCAAGATCCGTAAGTACATCGAAAAAACTTTAAGCAATGCTGGTATCGCCGAGATTTTGATCGATCGCAAAGCTGATCAAGTTGACCTCGAAATCCGCACAGCCCGTCCAGGCGTTGTGGTTGGTCGTGGTGGTGCTGGTATCGAGCAATTGCGCGTCGGACTAGTAAAGTACCTTGAACAAGATGGTTCTATCAAAAAAACAGGTACTAGCCAAGTTCGGATTAACGTCACCGAAGTAACCAGAGTTGACGCAGAAGCACCTCTGATCGCTGAATACATCGCTCAGCAAATCGAACGTCGTGTTTCCTTCCGTCGGGTTGTACGCCAAGCTATTCAAAGAGCGCAGCGTGCAGGTATTGAAGGAATCAAGGTGCAGATCAGTGGTCGTCTCAACGGTGCTGAAATTGCGAGAACCGAATGGGTTCGCGAAGGTCGTGTTCCTCTGCATACATTGCGTGCGGACATTGACTACAGCTATAAGACCTCCAGAACTATTTATGGTGTTATCGGCATCAAGGTTTGGATCTTTAAAGGCGAAATCATTGAAGGCGAAGAAGCTCCTGCTCCAGCCGCCCAACCCCGTCGTCGCCAGCAACGTCGTCCCCAATTTGAGGATCGTTCTAGCGCTGAAGGATAAACTTCTGTCAACCTTGAGTTTTGAACCATGTTAAGTCCTAAACGTACAAAATTTCGTAAGCAGCAACGCGGTCGGATGGCGGGTCCTGCCACCAGAGGAGCCGAAATCAATTTTGGTGATTATGCCATGCAGGCTCTAGAGCCTTCTTGGATTACCGCTCGTCAGATCGAAGCTGCCCGTCGTGCCATGAACCGTTACATCCGTCGCGGTGGCAAGATTTGGATTCGTATTTTCCCAGATAAGCCCGTAACTATGCGCCCTGCGGAAACCCGTATGGGTTCTGGTAAAGGCGCTCCAGAGTTTTGGGTATCAGTGGTTAAACCTGGTCGCATCATGTTTGAAGTGGCTGGTGTTACCGAAGAAACCGCAAGAGAGGCGATTCGTCTTGCCGCAGCGAAGATGCCCATCAAAACCAGATTTGTTATCCGCGATAAGGAGTAAAAATATGGCACTCCCAAAAGTCCAAGAAACTAGAGAGCTATCTGATGATGAGTTGCAAGCTCAAATCTTGACCGTCAAGAAAGAGCTATTTGAGCTGCGTTTTAAGCAGGCAACTAGACAGCCCGTCCAACCTCATCAGTTTAAACATGCTAAGCATCGTTTATCTCAACTGATGACTGTCGAACGCGAACGCCAGTCCAGAGCTTAAGAGTTATATATCCAAAAGTAAAAGACATAGGAGTTTTAGCAATGGCAGTAAAAGAGAAAGTTGGCGTTGTCGTCAGCGATAAAATGCAGAAAACGGTGGTTGTCGCGGTGGAAAACCGTACCTCTCACCCTAAATATGGAAAGATCGTGGTCAAAACGACTAAGTTTAAAGCCCACGATGAAGAAGATAAAACCCGTGAAGGCGATCGCGTCAAAATTCGGGAAACCCGTCCCCTCAGCCGTACAAAGCGATGGGAAGTTGTCGAGATTCTCTCATCTAGCTCGGAAGCATAAGCCATGATTCAACAAGAGTCTTATCTAAACGTGGCGGATAATAGCGGCGCTAAAAAGCTGCTATGTATTCGCGTCCTAGCTGGCGGTAACAGGGCCTTTGGCGGAGTTGGTGATGTGATTATCGCCACTGTCAAAGACGCTGCACCGAATATGCCAGTCAAAAAATCTGATGTTGTCCGTGCCGTAATTGTTCGTACTAAAGCATCGATCAACCGTGAAAGCGGTATGAGAATTCGTTTTGACGACAATGCTGCTGTGATTATTAACCAAGACGGCAACCCCAAAGGAACCCGCGTGTTTGGTCCAGTTGCGCGGGAATTACGGGATAAAAATTTCACTAAAATTATCTCCCTAGCGCCAGAGGTACTGTAATGCCCTTCAAACCCAAGCCCGAATATCGTGGAAACCGTAGATCTTTTAAGCTTCATGTTAAAAAAGATGATCTGGTTCAAGTAATTTCAGGAAGCTCTAAAGGAACAGTTGGTAAGGTTCTTCAAGTGTTCCCGAAGGACAGCACCATCATTGTTGAGGGTGTGAATGTCAAGACAAAACATGTCAAGCCTCAGGCTGATGGTGAGTCTGGACAAATCGTTACCCGCGAGTTCCCCATTCATAGTTCCAAGGTTCTGTTGTACTCCGAGAAGGAAAAGACCGCTAGTCGTTCTGCTATTACCTTCACCGAAGACGGTACAAAAGTGAGAATGTTGAAAAAAACTGGCGAAATTGTCGATTCTGCAAAGACTGACAAAAAATAATTTTAGAAACCTGACCAAGCCCAGGAAAATTCATCGAGGAAGATAAAATGCTAACACCGTTCGCCGAAGTCTACGCCAAACAAGCTGTTCCTAAGTTAATGGAACAATTCAAGTACACCAACATCCATCAAGTTCCTAAATTTGAGAAGGTGGTAATCAATCGAGGTCTGGGTGAAGCTGCCCAAAATGCTAAGTCTCTAGAAGCATCCTTGACCGAAATCGCCACGATCGCTGGTCAAAAGCCCGTTGTCACTAGAGCGAAAAAAGCGATCGCAGGTTTTAAACTGCGCCAAGGAATGCCTGTGGGTATGATGGTCACACTCCGCCGTGACAAGATGGACAACTTTTTGGATCGTTTAATCAACTTCTCTTTGCCTCGCATCCGTGACTTTCGCGGTGTTAGCCCCAAGAGCTTTGATGGACGTGGTAACTATACCCTTGGCGTGCGCGAGCAACTTATCTTCCCCGAAATCAGCTACGACAGTATTGAGCAAATTCGGGGGCTTGATATTTCCATCATCACCACTGCCAACACAGATGAAGAAGGACGTGCGCTCCTGAAAGCAGTCGGTATGCCCTTTAGAGAATCATAAGTAGATCGAATTAGGAGATAAGGATGGCTACCAACGACACCATCTCGGATATGCTTACCCGCATCCGCAATGCCACACTCGCAAAGCATCAGACTACTGCAATTCCTGCAACAAAGATGACCGTGAGCATTGCCCGAGTACTGAAACAAGAAGGTTTCATTGCAGATTTTGAAGAAACTGGCGAAAATATCGATAGACGCTTAGTGGTTTCCCTCAAATATGAAGGCAAAAACCGTCAATCAATCATCAAGCGCCTCAAGCGCGTCAGTAAACCAGGTTTACGGGTTTACTCAAACTCTAAGGAACTACCCCGTGTATTAGGTGGAATTGGCGTTGCCATTATTTCCACCTCCAAAGGCATCTTGACCGATCGCGAAGCTCGCAAACAAGGGGTCGGCGGTGAAGTTCTTTGCTATATCTGGTAACTCAGAACTGTTAATTCAGGAATACATACAAGCAAAGGAAAACAGATATGTCTCGTATTGGAAAACGTCCCATTCCTCTGCCCCCTAAAGTTGCGGTCTCTATCGCAGGGCAAGAGGTGACAGTCAAAGGACCTAAAGGTGAATTGAAGCGTTTATTGCCTAACACAGTAGAAGTTCTTCAAGAAGAAAACAACCTGATTGTCAATCGTGTTAACGAATCTCGCCCAGCGCGTCAACAACACGGTTTATTCCGTACCCTTGTTGCCAACATGGTCGAAGGTGTGTCCACTGGCTTTCAGCGCAAGTTAGAAATTCAGGGCGTTGGCTATCGTGCCAACCTTAATGGCAACAATATTGTTCTGACCGTTGGCTATAGCCATACTGTCGATATTGTTCCTCCTACAGGAGTTTCTCTGGCGGTGGAAGATGCCACTGGTAAGAAGGTTCCTCAAGGTACATTTATTATTGTTGAAGGTATCGACAAGGAAATCGTCGGTAACTTAGCTGCCAAAATTCGGGCTGTACGTCCACCTGAAGTCTATAAAGGTAAGGGCATTCGCTACTTCGGTGAGTTTGTCAGACGCAAAGCTGGTAAGACTGGTAAGAAGTAAGGCTAAGAACTTTTTAGCTTCTTTATTTAATCTTTTTGATTTTCGTAATCTTCACATATAAAAACCATGAGTGCTAATAGTCGTAGACAAGCAACCATAAGCCGTCACAAGCGAATTCGTAAAGGATTATCAGGTACATCTGATCGTCCTCGGCTAGCGATTTATCGCTCAAACAATCACATCGTGGCGCAAGTGATTGATGATGTAGCGCAGCATACTCTTGTTGCTGCATCTACCCTCGAATCAGATATTAAGGGTAGTCTTAGTACTACTGCCAACTCAGATGCTTCGGCTAAAGTTGGTACTTTGATTGCTGAAAGAGCGATCGCCAAGGGAATTACCAAAGTCGTATTTGATCGTGGTGGCAACCTCTATCACGGTAGAGTCCAAGCTCTCGCTGAAGCTGCCCGCGAAGCAGGTCTCGATTTTTAAGCAATGAATCATCCAGTGAATCAATAGATATAACAACTATGGCTAAGAATAGAGAATCCAAACCAGGCGGCGGTCGCGACGGCGGCGGTGACAATGGTGATAACCGCGATGAAAAACGCAAGGGTAAGCGCGATAGTAAAAAAACTGATCGCGCTCGTACTGAAAAAGAATCCGAGTGGCAAGAACGCGTTGTCCAAATCCGCCGTGTGACTAAGGTCGTTAAAGGTGGTAAAAAACTCAGCTTTCGGGCGATCGTCGTCGTCGGTAATGAGAAAGGACAGGTTGGCGTTGGCGTTGGCAAAGCTGCCGATGTGATCAATGCCGTCAAAAAGGGCGTTGCCGATGCTAGAAAGCACGCGATCGACGTACCTCTGACCAAGAGCAATTCCATCCCCCATCCTACCAATGGTATCGGCGGTGGTGCAAAGGTAATCATCCGTCCTGCATCCCCTGGTACTGGGGTAATCGCTGGTGGAGCCGTAAGAACTGTACTAGAACTGGCTGGTGTCAAGAATATTTTGGCAAAGCAACTTGGTTCTAGCAGCCCTCTTAACAATGCTCGTGCGGCTATTAATGCACTTTCCACATTGCGTACTTTTGGTGAAGTTGCCAGATCACGCGGTATTACGCTGGAACAGCTATTTAATTAATACAATAGCGGCGAGTAGCGTCGCTATTGTCAAAAGGAGAAAGGAAAACTATGAGAATTGACGATCTTCAGCCTCAAGAAGGCTCACAGCATCGCAAGCGTCGCATCGGGCGCGGTATTGCCGCAGGGCAAGGTGCTAGTGGTGGTTTCGGTATGCGTGGTCAAAAATCTCGTTCAGGTCGTCCCACCAGACCTGGTTTTGAAGGTGGTCAAATTCCCCTTTATAGACGAGTACCCAAACTTAAGCATTTTACAATTGTCAATCCTAAGCATTTCACAATTGTTAATCTTGATCAATTAAGTGGATTACCTAAAGATACTGTAGTAACTCTTGAATCCCTAATGGATGCAGGTATTATTACTCAGAATGATGGTGTACTGCGAGTATTGGGTAGAGGTGATGTAAGTGTGGCGCTAACTGTTCGCGCTCACTCAATTACTGAATCTGCCAAGGCTAAAATTGAAGCTGCTGGCGGCACTGTAGAAGTTGCTTAATCATAAAGAGAATATGTGGCGAGGTGCTAAACACTTCGCCACATATTCTCTTTTGTCGTTTTATCGTTTGTTCGTCATCGAACTACAATATATTTCATAGCTAGGGTAGGTAGTGCATTGCACCGCCTACCCTAGCCTATAGACCATTCTTGAGGTAAGTTTAGTTATGGTTGTTAGTAAAGGAAAAAATCCGACAGCCCAAGAAACTTTTTTGCAAATGGCTCAAGCCGCAGGATTGCGGGGACGTTTGCTAGTTACTGTGGGCGTTTTGATATTAGTTAGACTGGGAATTTATTTACCCTTACCAGGGGTCGATCGCTTAAGATTTACAGAAATTGTTAGAAATAACGCTGTAGTTAATTTCTTGGATATCTTCTCAGGCGGAGGTTTATCGCTACTTGGTATTTTTGCCCTTGGCATTTTGCCCTTCATTAATGCTTCAATCATCATGCAATTGATGACTTCAGCGCTACCAACCTTAGAAAATCTGCAAAAAAATGAGGGTGAAGCAGGGAGAAGAAAAATCTCGCAATACACTCGCTATGTTGCCTTTGGATGGGCGATGATTCAGAGCTGGGGATTAGGAGTTTGGGTACAGAACTCAGGCGTGCTGTCGGAGGTAAGTTCCAACTGGTTAACCCTTGGCGATGGTAGGGTAATTTTTTCCAGCTTTATTTTTCAAACAACAGTTGCGCTTGCCGCAGGTTCGATGTTTGTCATGTGGGCTGGCGAGTTGATTACCGAAAAGGGCGTTGGTAATGGCGCTTCTTTACTGATTTTTATTAGTATTGTGGCAAACTTACCAAAATCTTTGGGTGATACGATCGCGCTTGCCCAAAAGGATAGCTCACGGGTTGGCGGAGTTATTTTATTACTATTAGTCTTCTTGGTGATGATCGTCGGCATTGTCTTTGTGCAGGAAGGTACAAGACGAATTCCGATTATTTATGCTCGTCGTCAAGTGGGACGCAAGCTCTATCGTGAGCAGTCTTCCTATTTGCCTTTGCGCCTAAACCAAGGTGGGGTAATGCCGATCATTTTCGCTTCATCGGTAATGATTTTGCCAGCATATCTCAGTCAAAGTATTAATAATGAAGTATTTGTGGCGATCGCTACTTGGATTTCACCTAGTGGTGCGGGGCATATCCCTGTGTATATGTTGCTGATTTTAGGATTTAGCTTCTTTTATTCCACGTTGGTTTTAAATCCTGTCGAGCTATCGCAAAACCTGAAAAAGAATGGTAGTAGTATTCCGACGGTGCGCCCTGGGACTGCGACTTCAGACTATATCAGTGGTATTTTAAATCGCCTCACTCTTCTGGGATCGGTCTTCCTATGCGGAATTGCGATTATTCCTAGTGCTTTAGAGAAAGCAACGGGAGTATCGACTTTTAGCGGCATTGGTGCAACTTCCCTATTGATTTTGGTTGGTGTAGCGATCGAAACCTCGAAGCAAATTCAAACATATGTAATTTCTCAACGTTATGAAGGTATGGTTAAACAGTAATGCCTAGAGTGATTTTGATGGGTCCCCCTGGGGCTGGTAAGGGTACACAAGGCGAGATTTTGGCTACTGAATGGCAAGTACCTAGAATTGCACCTGGTGATATTTTTAGATCTGAAATTAAGCAGGGTACGGAATTGGGACTAAAGGTTAAGTCCTATAGCGATTCTGGCAGATTAGTTCCTGATTCTGTGGTGATTGAGGTGATCGAGTCTCGCTTAAGACAGCCTGACACTCAATCGGGTTGGCTCCTTGATGGGTTTCCTCGCACGGTTGCCCAAGCTGAAGCCCTCGATGTTTTGCTAAAAGAGCTAAACCAACCCTATGACTCAGTGATCAATCTTGATGTGCCAGATCAGTTCTTAATCGATCGCCTCAAAGCTAGAGCGATCGATCAAGGGCGTGCTGACGACACCGAAGAAGTGATTAAAAATCGATTAGAGGAATACAACGCCAAAACAAGACCTCTGCTAGAATTTTATGGAAATAAAGTTAAGCAAATTGATGGCACACCATCTATGCCTGAAGTAACTGAAGCGATCAAACAATTTCTTGCATAGGTACGCAGATAATTTTATGAAGATAAACTTCATAAAATTATCTGTATATATAAAATTTATACTATATTTTGGAGAATTTGTTTGTCAAAAGAAGATTCTATTGAAATGGAAGGGACAGTAACTGAGTCTCTTCCCAATGCTATGTTTCGAGTTGCTCTCGATAATGGCTTTAATGTTCTTGCTCATATTTCGGGCAAGATTCGTCGGAACTATATCAAAATTTTGCCAGGCGATCGCGTTAAGGTGGAGCTAACACCCTATGACCTCACAAAAGGACGCATTACTTACCGACTTAAAAACCAAGGCGGCGGCAAAAAATAATCTCAAAAAAATAAAAGCCCCCTATGGGACTTTTATTTTTTACTTGCGCGATCGCCGATAGAGTCGATAGCCGATAAATGAGGCGATCGCCATCAAAACAATAACGACAACAACCTTGCTAATTACATCGATATATTTTTCAACTACCCCATAGTTTTTTCCTAAAAAATAACCTGCATAGGTCAATAAGGATACCCAGCCTAATGTGCCGATCGTGGAATAGACAAAAAACGGCACAACTGACATTTTGCTAATTCCTGCGGGAATAGAAATTAATGTCCTAATCCCTGGAACCAGACGACCAAAAAGAACCGCTTTTGCGCCATATTTTTGAAACCAAAGGACTGACTTTTCGATATCTTCACTAGAAATGCCAATCCATTTACCATAACTTTCTGCTAATGCTTGCAAACGTTGCTGTCCCAGTAGCAAGCCAGCATAATACCAAGGGATTGCCCCCACAATTGTCCCAATTACACCGACGGCGATCGCAGGAATTACTTGAATTTGGGAATTGGGCAGAGTTGCTGTATATCCCGCGAGTGGCATAATCAGCTCTGAGGGAATTGGCGGAAATAGATTTTCCAAAAACATTAGTAGTCCGATCCCTAGATAGCCTAGGGAATTCATCGTATTAGTAATCCATTCCGTCATTGCATTCACTCAATTTGTTAGTTCTAGTCAAAAATCAAAAATCTTCTATTTACCTAGCAAGCTCTTTAAGGTAACTCTGAACCAATCGTAAAGGCTTGTGCCACCGACCGCGAGTGTGTAGAGAATCGAGAAGGTTAAGGTTCCACCGCATAGGCACAGCACCATTCCACCTAAACTAATTGCACCATCATCATCTAATAGCCCAAACCCTGTTACAAAAATACCGATCGCAGGTAGAGTGTTTGTGCCGGGGATGGGGATCATCATGGAAATTGACATAAGTGCGATCGCTACGCCAATTATGATTTGTCCTAAGCGACTGGTACAAACGGGGGTGAGTCGTGGCTTAGAAAGGCGCTCAATTTTTTGCATCCAAGGAATACCTAGTTTCACAATTCCCTGCGCTCGCTGTACAGAAATTGGGCGGTGCATAATACGGGAGGGCAACCAAGGTGTTTTTGCGCCGATAATCAACTGCGATGCAAGCAACAGCATCACAACACCAAAGGGAACAGAATAACCTGCGGCGGGGATCGGTAATGCTGATGGCAATGCTAACAAAACAAATAAAAATCCAAAGGTGCGTTCACCCGCTAACTCCAATACAGCCGAGAGCGTCACATGTTCATCGGGAGGTTCTTCAATGAAAAAGTTATGCAAGTCTTGAGAAAGTTGAGCCATAATCTCGTAAATGTTAATAGTGTTTTAATCGTAGTCAAAATCGTAGCGAATACTGCGATCATTAGCATCAATAACCGATATGTTAATAGAGTATGTCGCTTTATATTCAAAGTAATTCTGGCTGATCGTCCATGAAAAATTCTTTTGTTTATCGCACTGTACAGGTTGTCTCGTTAGTTGTTGTTTATGCAATGGCTTCGGTATGGGCATCAACTAATCATGTGGATAATATTTCTAATCTACTAACAAATGTCGATTCGCTGTTGGTAATTTTGGCGATCGCGGTTGTACTTCCTTATTTATGTTTTAAGGCTCTGAGCAAAATCTACACGCCGCCAGTATCAAGATCTCGCAATGAAGATCCTCTAGGTAAAGAAATGGGGTTGAATCAAGATGAGATTGCGGCATTCTCTACTGATGAAGATTTAGAGAAGATGCAGTATCGAGGGACTTTGTATAAGCCTGATGATGTAGTAATTAGACAGACTAATATGAGAAACGAAAATTCTGTCATTAAATATCGGGGCGCAATCATTGATGCGGATATTGGTAATAGTGACCGAAATTTAAATAATTCTGTGAGTGAGCCAGCAGATTCCTTATCACCAGATGGGCAAAGCCAAAAATCTGCTAAACCTAAGGAAAGAATGAAATATCGCGGTTCATATGTAGATTAAAAAAAGAGAAGCATTGCGTAGCAATGCTTCTCTTTTTTATCCCTGAAGTCGATAAAAGTGGAGGGAAGTTTGTCCATATTGGCGGCGATCGCTGCATACCAAATCGCCAATCACATCGGGCAGAGGTCGTAAGCGATCGCATTCGGCAATGATCAGCGCATCCTCAGCAAGCAAGGTTGGTAAAGATTGCAGCACGGGCTGATATAAGTCGCTTTGGTAGGGGGGATCAAAATAAACTAGGTCGAAATATTTTGGCTTTAATTTTGGCAAAACCTTAAGGGCATCACCCTTAATTACTTGAAAAGTTTGATCGGATTTAGCAATTTTTTGCCAATTTTGATTCACAATCCGACAGGCGATCGCCGATATCTCGATACCTATGACTTGCTTTGCACCGCGAGCCAAAGCCTCCGCCCCCATCGCGCCAGAGCCAGCACAAATATCTAACCAGTTTGCCCCATTAACACGACTTTGTAAAATATTAAAAACCGCCGCCCTCACCTTGCTTGGTGTGGGGCGTGTTGATAATCCCATTGGTGTTTTAATGACGCGATCGCCTTTGATGCGAATAGACACTTAAATTACAGCCTATTTAGATTTTGTGTGTTTCAGATAAACTTGCAAATAGATTTTCAAAAAGCTTGCTTCGCAAGCTTTTTAAAAATCTATTTGGTTTTTGAGAAAGCGCAAAGCGCTGTAATTAAATTAAATGGCTAGAAAAGGATAATCCTTCAATTTGATCGATGGGAATCATCCAAATTTTATTTTGATAGGGTCGCCATACCGCACTCATGACATAGTGATTACGGATCGAGATGATATGTACATGGGGAATACCAGAAAACTTTGAGCAAGAGCGTAAAAAATCTAAGGTTCTAATCAATCGACTATGTAAGAACGTCGCCATTTCATCACTACAATTTTGGCGCAGCATCGGCACAACCTGTGGCTCACTATCACCCCTTAGTTCATAAATAATATGGGTTTTACCTTTAAATTCGATTTTGCGCGATCGCAATTCCCATCCACACAACACTCCAAACCCAATAACTGCCATGCCCAAATCAATATGAAAATCACGCATCTGAAATTTTGTGTTACTACTCATATCAGTATGAGTATTGTAACCAGTCCAAACATGAAACTTCTCTAAATTGTCGTCATTAATATCGACAGCAGAACGGTAAGGAGACGTAACAATTCGGCTAGCCTGTGTGATATCTGAAGGTGGCTCTGATGTCATACTTGTCTCGTGAGTGACAACATATCTATAAGGACTAGGTATTCAAACTTCCTCTACAACATTCTCCATGCCACAGCGTTTTACAGATATGTTTACGATACGCTGTAGAAGTGTTGCAAGCCTAATTAGGATTGCTATAAGCAGCTTAACATTTTTTTAATTGAGTTCCTCTTAAATTACTGCGATCTGGAGAGTAGGAATCGCCGCCCATCTTAATCCTTCGCAAATTCAGATTAAACCTGTATAGACACATATGCCTCCTAAAAGTTCGCTTAGCTATCAACAGCTACAACCATTTGCTTTGCAGCGTGATTTGCTGCAATATCAGCGTACTTTATTTACTAATATAGGAATTTTAGTTGGATTAGTGATAATTGGTACATTAGGCTATCACTTAATCGAAAAATGGAGTTGGTTTGATGCTTTTTACATGACAATCATTACCCTTGCCACCATTGGTTATGGCGAAACTAATCCTTTACATTTAGAAGGACGCATATTTACAGTTACGCTGATCATTATGGGGGTTGTCAGTATTAGCTATATTGCGGCTCAGTTTACGGCGGCGATCGCTAATGGTCATATCTATAATATTTTTCAGGCAAGGCAGCAGAGAAAAACCATGGAGTCATTGAACAATCATTATATAGTTTGTGGATTTGGGAGAACGGGGCGACAGGTGACGGCAGAATTTGCGGCGGAGGGAAGCATTTGCTTTGTGGTGATTGATAGCGATCGCGAGGCGATTGATCAGGCAGAACAGGCGGGTTATCCATCGTTACAAGGGGACGCGGCTCTTGACAATACGTTATTGCAGGCGGGAATTGAACGGGCGGTTTGTATTGTGGCAGCTTTACCATCGGATGCTGAAAATCTCTATACAGTTTTATCGGCAAAAACCTTAAATCCTCATATCCGAGCGATCGCTAGAGCCAGCACCGAAGAGTCAATGCAAAAGTTACGCCGTGGTGGGGCCGATGAAGTAATTTCGCCATATATTACGGGGGGTAAACGGATGGCGGCTGTAGCTTTGCGCCCACAGGTGATGGATTTTGTCGATGGCATTATTGCGGGGCGAAATCGCTCATTTTATATTGAGGAATATCGCATTGATGAGCCGAATTATGTGGGGATGTCCCTGAAGAAAGCCAGCTTGCGATCGCAAACAGGAGCCTTAGTATTAGCTATTCGTCGCGCCGATGGGGATGTGATTGCGGGGCCCGATGGTGATACCGAAATTTTGCAAGGTGATGTCTTGATTTCCATGGGAACTCCTGAACAATTGCGAGCGCTCAACCAAATCCTCAGTCCTCTCCATAAGCAACAAAGCGTTCCCGTTGTCAGATTGCCCCGCAATCAGCAATAAAAGATAGGCGGCGCTTTGCGCCGCCTATCTTTACCTTTTTGGAATAAGGCATGAAATTTATTTCTCCAGCACAAATCATTCAAAGGGCGATCGCGAATGCTATTAATTCAAATTTTCAAATATCGCTAGAGCCTAGGGAAATATCGATCAATATCTGCTATCCCAAATACGCCGCCCATTACACATCGACAATTGCTTTAGCCATATCTAAACGTTTGGGTGTCGAGGCTTTGCAGATTGCTGAAGCGATCGCGCAATCTTGTTCACAAAATTTAGAAATATCTTCGCAATGGCAAATTCAGCCCTTGGGCAAAGGTTGGTTAAATATTTGTTTAAGGCAGCAATATCTATACGAAAACTTATGGGATCTAGAGCGTTGGCAGCCCGATGGAATGGATTATTGTCAGGGATTTTGGCAAAAAACTCAGGCGATCGATCCCATGCTGCTCAAAGCCCAACAATCAATTGTTGGGCATATTGTTGAAGGCAAAGCCCAACAATATGCCTATGCTCGTTGCTGCGCCTTAATCAGATTGGCTGAGCGAGAAAGTCTACTCCCCGATCAATATCTATCTAAAATCATTAGTGGTTCTCTCGTCACAACTTTAGGATCGATGGAACCTCTGGAAGTTAGCTTATTTTTACAAAATTTAGCGATCGCCGAGTTTCTCAACCGAGCAAACCAAAATTCTCCTACACAAAACTCGAAGACGGACGGCAACGCTTCGCGTTGTCACTCGTCTTCGGGGGAAAGTATTTTAGCGCGATCGCAGGCAACCGCTTTTTTAAACTTTTACGATCGCTGCCGAATTTTTGGAGTCAGCCAACCCCTAGCCCTCAGACGATTGTTACTGATCAAAATCACGCAAAAGCTCATGCTCGCGATCGCTCCCTCTGAAATTTCCTATACCATGTATTTATAAACCGCAAGCAGTGAGTGGAGCAAAGCACCACTCACTGCTTGCCTATTGGAATTTTAGGACTACCCTATTTGTGTTTTGGCATTAATTTTTGGTAGTCTTGTATACATTAATTTGACATGTATGGACTAAATCTATGGCTCTCTATCGCTTAATTTATGTTAGTCAGGCGATCGCAGGATTAGAATATCCTGACTTAGTTGACATTTTAGGGAAGTCAGAACGCAACAATCAAAAGGTAGGGATCACAGGAATGTTGAGTTTTGGGGATTCGATGTTTTTACAAGTACTAGAGGGTAGTCGGCGTATGGTCAGCCAAACCTATAATCGTATTTTGCTAGATAAGCGTCATGTCAATGCTGAACTGATTAATTTTTCAGAAATTGAGCATCGTGATTTTGGGGTATGGTCAATGAAAGTAGTGCAGCTTGGGGTTCAACAAGAAGTTCGCGATATTATTTTAAAATATTCGAGTTCTGCTACATTCTCGCCAGTTTCGATGACTGGTCAGCAAAGTCTTAATTTTTTACGCGAATTAACAGAGTTATACCAAAGAGGTGTAGTTGGTTGATTTTTTGGAACTCCAAAAATTTGCTATAAAAAAGCGGCGCATCGCGCCGCTTTTTTGGGGATCTAGATACCCGCACCTTCAGAAAAACCTTCAGATTCTTCAGGATTCTCAAAACGATCAACATGATCGGCGGGTGTAAGATGGCGAGGGCGCACATTCTTAAGCAGTTGCGAATCAATCAAATAATTGTTCAGTGGATGCAAACTATGAGCTTCAGCATTTCTTTCCAACTGCTCCACACGACCAATCAGCGATCGAATTACGTCACCTTCAGGATCGGGAACCTGAAAATGATCGAGGGCTGAAACTTTTGCGCCATGACGATGCACAACCCGACCAGGTATACCAACTACGGTGCAATCGGGAGGGACAGATTTTAACACCACTGAGCCAGCCCCAATCCGCGAATTGCTGCCAATCTCAATATTGCCAAGAACTTTAGCGCCTGCCCCAATCACGACATTATTACCAAGGGTGGGGTGACGCTTGCCAGATTCTTTGCCAGTACCACCAAGGGTGACACCTTGATAAATCAAAACATATTCACCAACGATCGCTGTTTCACCAATGACGACCCCCATACCATGATCAATGAATGCGCCCTTACCAATTCTTGCGCCAGGGTGAATTTCAATGCCTGTAAATAATCTCGCTATTTGCGAGATCATGCGGGGAATCACGGGAATCCTGAGAGTATTTAACCAATGGGCAAAGCGATACAACCAAATGGCGTGTAACCCCGGATAACATAGCAACACTTCTAGCCAGTTACGCGCCGCAGGGTCACGGTCAAAAATGATTGTAAAGTCGGCTTGCAGCGTTTTGATGATGTTTTTCAACGGTTTTAAAACCTTTTTTCTTAAAATGCAACTGCTACTTGAGATCCTAGCGGATATTTTGTATCAAATGAAACTACCCTTTAGAAGGGTATTTAAAAATTAGATAATTGTCAAAGTATAAGTAAGTACATCGGCATAATTAAAAACCAGATCTAAAACCTGCGGCGCACGCTGCGCGTGCGCCGCAGGTTTTAGGGTTTTATATTTAATCAAGCCTACATACTTACAACCTATTAAGATTTTGTGAAACCGAAGAGATCACGACAGTGCAAAGCGCTATGTTTAGGGGAACATTATAAAACTCTGGATATCTTGCCAAGCGCTCTCTAAGTCTTTGCCTAAGGCATGATCGTCATCTAATAATTTTAAAATGATCTGCGATCGCTGGTTGGCAAATTCTTGACTCAAGGCGGCTGGGACAACTTGATCATGGATGCCGTGAAAGATCAGGATCGGAAGCGATCGCGTTAAATTATCTTCAGAATATTGCTGAGCATCGACAAAAAATTGAAATTGTAAATTTAGATTACGTTTTAGCCCGTAATGATAAAACTCACGAAGCCCTGACTCTTGCCATTTACTAATATTTTCTGCCCCCAAGTTTTGAGCAATGCGTTGGCTAAATCCAAAGGCTGGCGCAAATAAAATGAGTTGCTGCACGAAGGGATTGCGGGCGGCAAGTTGCACCGCCAAAAATCCGCCAAGGCTAGAACCGATCACGAGGCTGGGTTCTTGGTTATGCAGATAGGTGCGATCGAGGTAGGCTAACTGCTCTGAAAGGGTTACGGTGGTGAAGTCGTTGAGGTTGAGATCGGGAACATCCAAAGTTAGTCCTAATTCTGCAAATTTGCGCTGCATATATTGCGCCTTATAGGATTGAGGACTAGATGCAAAGCCATGAAGGTAGAGGTAGTTCATCGGTTAACATCCGTAATTGCACCTAGGCGATCGCCAAAAGGAAAGAATCTAATCGTGGCTTTACCAATCAAATTTTCCTTAGGCAGAAATCCCCAAATGTGAGAATCATTGCTGTGATTGCGATTGTCGCCCATCATCCAGTAGTAACCATTGGGAACAATCACTTCCCGCATCGCATAATTCGGAGCTTCGGCAATATAGGACTCATCAAGAGGTCGATCATTGCGATAGACTTTGCCATTTTTGACGGCAATGCGATCGCCTTCAAGTCCGATCAATCGCTTAATGTAAGCCTTGCTCGTATCACTGGTGGCAGGCGTGGCAGGCGGATAAAAAATCAAAATATCGCCGTATTGAGGTGCTTGCCAACGTTGCGAAATTTTGTCTACTAAAATGCGATCGCCCACTTGCAAAGTCGGCTCCATTGAGCCAGAGGGAATAAAGCGTGGTTCAACGATAAAGGTACGCAGGAAAATAGCAATCGCAAGGGCCACAGCAAAAATGCGAATCGTTTCACCATGTTGTTGCCACCAAGGTTTGGTGGTCACTTGCGAATCGAGCTTATTTTCTATAGACATGAATCAATATTTATATATATTTTGATCTGATTAAAATTATGGGCGCTTCGCGCCCATAATTTTAATATTTAGGAACGTTTAAGTTGCCAGCGCGACTATCAAAGGGCCAATAGCGAAACATGGCGCGTCCTACTAGATTTTCTTCGGGCATAAATCCCCATGCGTGGGAATCGAGGCTGTTATTACGATTATCACCCATTAACCAATACTTGCCATTTGGCACAGTGAAAAATGGATGGGGCTTCCCAGATTGCACATTATCGGGACGAAAGCAGTTGGGGCAGAGGGCATCGTCTTGGGTCGGCAAGGTATAGTTGGGTGGGGCGGCAATATATGGCTCATTTAAGGGCGCATCATTGATAAATACTTTGCCATCATGAATGCTAATGCGATCGCCTGGTAAACCAATCACGCGCTTAATATAAACCTTGGTTGCATCAGGTACGACGGGAACATTGGGGGGATTGAATACCACAATTTCGCCCCGTTCGGGCTTACGCCAACGAAAGGATAATTTATCGATAATGAGGCGATCATCGATTAATAAAGTTGGCTCCATTGAGCTAGAGGGAATAAAACGCGGTTCTGCCACAAAAATTCTGACACCCACTGCCAACAAAATCGCCACGGCTACCGTCGGCAAATTATCAGCCAAGATCGTTTTGATCGAATTGTCTTGTACAGGCGGAATTTGCTTAGGATCGGAGGGAGGGGTGACTGGCGAATTAATTGGCGGCTTATCAGTGCGATCGCTGGAATTATCAGATGACATAAAAATGCTCGCGGAATATTTATTGATCTTAAAGCGTCTTTTCTGTAAGTGTGGCGCAAAGAGCCACACTTACCACTTACTACTTACTACTTTTTCAGGACACTGGGGACTTCGATCGCCCGATCGCCCGACAGATCAAATTCTTGATGAATTAGCTGTAGAGCCTGTTCCGCTTGTTTATCGCGCACCACACAGCTAACTTTGATTTCCGATGTGGCGATCATCTCAATATTAATACCTGCATCAGCTAATGCTCCAAACATACGCGCGGCAATCCCTGACTGATGGATCATGCCTGAACCCACGATACTAACTTTACTAATATCGCCATCGCAGGACACCTCACCATAACCTAAATCCGATGCTACCTGTTTAAGGGCAGTTTCCGCTTTAGCTAGATCGGTAATGGCTACGGTAAAGGCGATTTCGTTGACATCGCGATCGGACTGAGACTGCACGATCATATCCAAACTAATATTTTGTTCAGCTAACTGCTCAAGGATTTTGGCGGCCATCCCTGGGCGATCAGGGACTCTTTGGACAGCAATTCTAGCGCGATTGCGATCGAGGGCTACACCTCTCACTGGTCGTTTGTTATGCACATTTATCGAGGAATTAACCGAAGTTTGTTCCTCCTGCACTGGTACATCAAAGGCTTTTTGGAGGGCGGCGATCGCCATTTCGCCATCGGTTGCGGCAATTACACAACTAATTTTAATTTCTGAAGTTGAGATCATTTGAATATTGATCCCTGCTTCCGCAAGGGCTAAGAACATCTTGGCGGCAACCCCCGGACGACCGATCATCCCCACCCCAATAATGCTAATTTTGGCAACATTGGCATCAACGGTGACTAGACTTGCCCCAAGCTCCAGACTGCGAGTAACTAATTCGGCTAACTGCAACTGCTTTTTTTGAATCGTGAAAGCAATGTCATTTACGCCTTCGGTTTCCTGCACTGCTTGGATGATCAAATCAACATTAATGCCTTGATCGGCAAGGGACTGAAATAACTGAGAGGCGATCCCTGGGCGATCGGGGATGTGGAGTAGGGCAATTTTGACCTGATCATAATCAATGGAAACCTTTTCGACAAAACGATTAACCTCTAAGGTTTTGAGGTTGCCCGTGCCATTGCGGGGTGAAGTGATCACCGTGCCAGCATCATCAAGCCAACTCGATCGCACACACATTTTTACACCAAAGTTTCGCGCAATTTCCACCGATCGCGGATGCAAAACCTTAGCGCCTAAACTGGCGAGTTCGAGCATTTCATCGCAAGTAATTTGATCTAGCATTTGCGCTTTCGGCACAATGCGGGGATCAGTAGTGAGAATCCCTGGCACATCGGTATAGATTTCACAAACATCCGCCTCAATTGCCGCCGCGATCGCCACTGCCGAGGTATCAGAACCACCGCGCCCTAGGGTTGTGATTTCAGTGCTTGGTAAACCTGTGGCTTCATCAATGGCGACACCTTGGAAACCAGCGATAACAACTACTTTGCCCAAAGCCAAAGCCGCCTGAATCGTCTTTGGCTCGACATACAAAATTCTAGCCCGAGTATGATTTGGCTCAGTGACTACCCGCACTTGCGAGCCATTCAGTGCGATCGCAGGTTGCCCCACTGCTTGTAGAGCCATACTTAGCAAAGCGATCGTAATCTGTTCACCTGTTGCCAACAGCAGATCCGTTTCACGCTCTTTAGCGGCAATTTCTTCAAGGGTTTGGTCATGGTTTGCGGATACGGATTCCGCAAGAGCCACCAAGCCATCGGTGGTTTTACCCATTGCTGAAACGACGACGACGACTTGATTGCCCGCCGCAACTGTCCGCTTAATGCGATCGCGGACTGCTTTAATGCGATCGGCATCGGCTACGGAGGAGCCACCATATTTCTGAACTATTAGCGCCATTCGTGGGGAAAGTTTGTAAACCTGAGTGGAAAATTTCTTGCGATGTTCTGCCCAACAACCGAAGTAAAAGCATTACAGCCTATCTATCATACATTTCTTGATTGCGATCGCTATACCCAAATAGAGCCTAAGCAAAGCTTAGCCTTTGGGAGCTAGATCGCGACACATTAAAGACTGTGGCGCACGCGGATCGTGCGCCACAGTCTTCAAAATTAATGATCGTAAATACTAAAGGATATTTTCTAAAAAATTTAGGTATTATCAAAAGTTTTCTGCGATACATTGCGATCGCGCTACTTGCCAAGTATTGTTAAGATATTCAGTAAATTTGCTCTAATGGTATGATTGCCAAGTGACGAGTGAACATGTACTTAACAAGGAACTGTCTTTTATGAAAACGGGGTCTGTTTCTCCACTGGTTCTGATCATTTTAGACGGCTGGGGATATAGAGAAGAAACCGAGGGCAATGCAATCGCCGCAGCAAATACTCCCGTCATAGATAGTCTGTGGAGTACTTACCCCAAAACGCTTCTCCAAGCCTCTGGCAAAGATGTAGGATTACCCAAAGGTCAAATGGGTAATTCAGAAGTTGGGCATTTGAATATTGGAGCAGGTCGGGTCGTCCCCCAAGAATTGGTGAGAATTTCTGATGCTGTAGATGACGGCTCATTATTGTCAAACCCTGCTCTAGTAAGAGTTTGTGAAAGTGTCAAAGCAACTAATGGCAAGCTGCACCTAATTGGACTTTGCTCCGATGGTGGTGTGCATTCCCATATCGATCATTTATTGGGATTAATCGATCTTGCCAAGTTGCAGGGTATTCAGGATGTTTGTATCCATGCCATTACTGACGGTCGCGATACTTTGCCCCAATCTGGGCTTAACTTTATTAAGTTACTGCAAACATATATCGATCAAACTGATATCGGTCGCATTGTCACCATCAGTGGTCGATATTATGCAATGGATCGTGATAAACGTTGGGATCGTGTTCAAAAAGCCTATGAAGTCCTGACAAACGATCAAATTACTACTAAATTTACCTCCGCAGCCGCAGTCCTAGAAGCGGCCTATCAGGAAAAAATCACCGACGAATTTTTGTTGCCCACACGCATTGAACATGGCGCGATCGCCGCAGGTGATGGTGTAATTTGCTTTAACTTTCGTCCCGATCGATCCCGCGAAATCACTCAAGCGCTGGTTGCCAAAAACTTTACAGGCTTTGAACGTGAGTATATCGAGCCATTAGCCTATGCCACGTTTACTCAGTACGACAGTTCATTGCCAGTGCCTGTCGCTTTCTTGCCACAGACTTTGAATAATCTGCTTGGTCCTGTAGTGGCAAGTCACCGACTAAAGCAATTACGCCTAGCCGAAACTGAAAAATATGCCCATGTCACTTATTTCTTTGATGGTGGTATGGAAGAAGCCAGTGAAGGTGACGATCGCGTGTTGGTCAATAGTCCAAGGGTATCCACCTATGACCAAGAGCCAGCGATGTCGGCAACCGAAGTGACGCGGATTGCGGCTGAGGCGATCGCTAAAGGTATTTATTCCCTGATCGTAATTAACTATGCTAATCCTGACATGGTAGGGCATACGGGTAATTTTGAAGCCACGATCCAAGCATTGCAATATGTTGATAAATGCCTAGGCGATTTATTGTCAAGCATTGCCAAGGCTGGTGGTACGGCTCTGATTACTGCGGATCATGGCAATGCCGAATATATGTGGGATGAAGATGGCAATGCTTGGACGGCGCACTCTAGCAACCCTGTACCATTTATTTTGGTGGAGGGTGAGGGTATCAAGATTCATGGTCATGGTGCGGATGTCAAACTCAGACAGACAGGTGGTCGCCTTGCCGATATTGCGCCGACAATTTTAGAAATTCTGCAAATTCCGCAACCCGCCGAAATGACGGGCATATCTTTGCTTGAGCCTGTCGCCTATGACATCAAACCCCTAAAAACCCCAGTCAAAATCGGCAAATAAAAAATTACCCAAATGTCAAAACTTACCCGACGCGAATTTATGGCTGTTAGTAGCCTGACGGCTGGCTTTGCGATCGCCGTGCAGCCAATTTCTGCGAAAACCATCACCACCGATAGTAAGGGGCTAATTGCGGGAGCAGTGCAAATTCCTGTGAAAGATGGCACAATTCCCGCCTATCGAGTGCAACCGACAAAGGGTGAAAATTTTCCTGTGATTTTAGTAATCCAAGAAATCTTTGGCGTTCATGCTTATATTCAGGATGTATGCCGCCGCCTAGCTAAATTAGGATATCTGGCGATCGCCCCTGAATTGTTCTATCGACAGGGTGATGTGTCGAAGCTAACGGATATTGCTCAAATCCGCCCGATTGTGAACAAGGTTCCTGATGCTCAGGTCTTTGCTGACCTTGACGCAACCTTGGATTGGGCTGCCAAATCAGCGAAGGGGGATCTGCAAAAAATAGGGATTACGGGTTTCTGTTGGGGTGGTCGAATGACATGGCTCTACGCAGATCATAATCCTAGGGTTAAAGCAGGTGTGGCTTGGTATGGCAGACTCGTTGGCGACTCGACGGCACTTACACCAAAACATCCTGTGGATATCGCTCAAGTTTTGCGAGTACCAGTGTTAGGGCTTTACGGTGGTCAAGATACGGGCATTCCCCTAGATACGGTGGAGCAGATGCGCGATCGCCTCAAAGGTTGCAGCAATAATTCCGAAATCGTGGTTTATCCCGATGCTCCCCACGCCTTCCATGCCGATTACCGCCCTTCCTATCGCCAAAAGGAAGCCGAAGATGGCTGGAAACGATTGCAAGTTTGGTTTAAGAAAAACGGAGTTATCTAAAAATTTTGCTTAACAAAAAAAGCGGCGCTTCGCGCCGCTTTTTTTACTTAGGACTTACGCGATCGCAAAACCTGTAGACTGCCCCCTGCGTAAAGCTGACAAGATTCAATTTTAAGCCCCGATTTGCTCAAAAGTTGCGGTAGATCGGTTTTAAGTAATTGCCAAGCGGTTTCCGTTTCAAAGAGCCACAAAAAAGTTGAGATCGGTAGCCAGAATAAAGGATTGGTCGGACGATGGAAATCGACGATGATAAATTGTCCTTCTGGGGTCAAAATGCGATGGACTTCTTGAATGATTTGCTGTAACTGCTCTGATTCCATCTCATGCATTGCCGTATTGGTGATCACCAAGTCAAAACTGCGATCGCTAAAGGGCATTTTTTCCGCAAAGGCTTCCACATAGTTTGCCTGCGGTACATTCTGTTTGGCGCGTTGAATCGCGATCGGTGAGGCATCCAGCCCTGTAACATTTGTGAAATGTTTGACTAATTCTTGGGTGGCTTGTCCTGCCCCACAACAGAGATCGAGGGCTTTGGCTTCTGGATTAATTGGCAGATCCTTTAAAAATAGTTGCCGAAATCGTTTGTCACCACCAACGCTAAGGGCGGCTAGGGCGGATATGGTGTCATAAAACCATTGATAGCGATAACTCCAGTCCCGCAAAATTGTCGCCATTTTGTAAATATCCTAAAATTTGCTATAGCGCTTGGCGCTTTCTTAAAACCCAGATAAATTTCAAAAAAGCTTGCGAAGCAAGCTTTTTTGAAATTTATCTGGAATATACAAAACCTAAATAGACTTTACTTAGTATTTGTACAGTGCAAAGCACTGCACAAATACTAAACTTTATTTATCCATTTTAAAAGTTGATCAGACAGATTACATCGCTTTCTCGTACTGCTATCAATACAAACATGGGTAGTTAGCGCCCTAGCGATCGCCGTTCTCTCTGGATCTTCTCTATCAAAATATAGATCATATGCAATCTGGAACTCCGCAGGGCTTCGTAGACTTGGTGCTAGGGAAATAGCTATGCAATCGCCGCAAAACATCGGTTTATAAAAATCAATACTAGCGTGGGTGATTGGTACGGCGATCGCGGTTCCCCGAAAAAAAGACTGAAGCGCAATTCCTGATGCGGCGATCGAGGCTTCATAGGCTTCATGGCACATCGATAATCCATTCGCAAAATAGACAACCCCTGCCGCGTCAGTATCGCTAAAGTGAATTGTGCGGTGATAAACAAAAAACTGATTCATGGCAATTTTGGCATCTGTCCTTTTTTGAGAATGTCAATCACCGCCGTATGACGCTTGAGATCATTTTGAACCTGCTCATAAATTCTGCGATCGCAGCCTCTCAGACCAACCACACCATAGAGCCGTACATTACCAACCCGCCCCTTCAGCGCATGATCGCCAAAATCTACCACATCAATTTCATCTTTAACAATCTCGTAGAGAGTGCCTGTAATCACAATGTCAGTCCCCAAATCCTTAGTCATGCCTTCGACCCGACTCGCCACATTCACCGTATCACCGATCACAGCATACTCAAGGCGGCGCGTAGAGCCAATATTGCCAACAGTAACTTCACCGTAATTAATGCCAATTCCATTGGAGAAAGGTATTTTATGATCAGCCTGCCAAACTTTGCGAAGTTCAATTAAGGCGGTTCGCATATTCAAAGCGGCCCGAATCGCGTTCATCGCATCGGCTTTCTCTCCTCGCGAAACGGGTGAGCCAAACTCCGCCATAATCGCATCACCAATGAATTTATCAATCGTGCCTTGATATTCCAAAATCGCATCCACCATACCACCGAGATAGGTATTCAACTGTTGAATTAGTAATTTGGCAGGGAGGCGACTCGAGAGGGTCGTAAATCCACGAATATCCGAAAAGAGAACGGCCGCTTTGATCGTGCGTCCTTCCAGAAGATCGCGGAAATTGTCGGGCTGATTGACAATCTCTTCCACAATCGGTGCGGCAACATAACGCTCTAGGGTGCGACGCAATAGGATTTTATCAATTTGGGCAGCAATGGAACCTGTGGTTAAAAGGGCGATGCCATTCAATCCAACCGCGATCGCAGGAATCGCCACGGGCAGAATCGTGCTGGCATAAATAAAACTGACATAGCCAATCCCAAACCAAGCGATCGCGATGCCAAAAGCCGTCAAGATCTGGATGTTTGGGCGTTTGATCAAACAGATCATCCCACCCGAAGTTCCTACCAGAAAAAATACAAATAGAGCCTGCTGTAAAGGATTAACAAACAAATCCGCCATACTTCGGCCCTGCATCAGCGTCGCGATCGCGTTAGCATGGATTTCAATTCCTGGCATTCTCCCCATCGGTGAGTTTTGAATATCCTGCTTTGACGCAGCAGTTGCACCAATCAAGACAATTTTATCTTTAAAGAAATTGCCCTTCTGAAGTTGTTCACTATTCCAGTTTTCAGGATCAACAACATAATAAAAAGGAATTTGTTGCTGAGCATTTGCCCATGTATCAAATCCGCCAAAGAAGTAAATTCCATCGCCTTTGGGTTTGGGATAACTAACCTTGGCGACTTGCAAAACTGCATCCGCAAAAGTAGGAACTATGGGCAATCCACTATCTGGTGGAGCTTGCACTCCTAAACGATGAATATTACCCGTCGGCTCAGGTCGGAAATTAATCAACCCTAAAGTATTTGGGTTAACCTGAAAAATTGATTCGGGGGATGCAAGCTGTAAAATATTTGCCTCACCGATTTGGGTAAATTCATAACTAGCTGCAAATACCGCCCGATCGCCATATTTGGCGATCGCCTTTTGAAACTTGTCGTCATCGGCAGCACCGTGATCCCCTGGAGTGACAAATAAAATATCAAAGGCAACAACTTTAGCTCCCGCTTTTACTAATTTCTCTAGCACTTGGGCATAGACGACCCGCTTCCAAGTCGTTGTCCGAAATGGTTCTAAAAAGGGACGCTTTTTAGGATCATAAAATTCACCTTGACGCAGAGATAGGTCATCGATCGCTAAAATCACAATATCTTTGGGAGGGGCAATTGTGCCACGCCAACTAAAAAAGGTGGATTGAGTTTGGCGCTCAAGGGTTTGGACTTCGTTTAGCTTTAATCCCGTCGCGATCGCACTTAAACTGGCGATCGCGGCAATCATTCCATAGCCAATAAATTTGGGACTAGACAAGGTTTTAAAGCGCTGCTTTAAATTGGCTATTAGCATGATTATCTCTCCCAAAAAGTTGATACTAAGTACTCAATCATAGTTGTAAACCAAATCCAAATTTTTGTACTGTCCGCGTAGCGGACAGTACAAAAATTTGGATTTTTATAGCTTGTTTTAGACTATAGCTATAACTCAAAAAGGAAAAGGTGACGCTTTGCGCCACCTTTTCCTTTTAAGATTTAAATAATATTTCTAAGTTACAAATTTTAAGGCTAGATTGGTATTGGTTAAAAAGTTTTGGTTTCGGATGGGCGGCGCGATGCGCCGCCCATCCGAAACCAAAACTCCTATCTTAAAAATATTTAGAAAATATTAGGCAGCATGTCCCATCCCCTTTATCTAACAAAATCTGATCTCAAAACGGCTCGCAATTGTTCCACCAAACTCTATTACAAAAAGTTAGGCTATCCAACGGTCGATCGCGTAGATGGCTATACCAGAATCTTAGCGGATGGGAATTTTATTGTTAGTAAAATTGCCCATCTTCTCTATCCTGAAGGAATTTATATTTCTGCCCATCTTCACTCCGATGAAAGCATTGCCAAGGCTGCCCAAGAAACCATCGACTATTTAAAACAAGAAAATGTAGTTCTCTTTGAACCTGTTCTCTATTCAGCCCATAAGCTCGCCCGCGCCGATATTTTAGTTAAACAGGGCGATCGCCTTGAAATTATTGAAATCAGATCAAAAGGCTTTGATAGCAACGCCCACGAAGATTTGATCAAATATCGCAATCTTTCTCTATTTCGGAATAAAAGGACTGGTAAAGTCGGCGGTGAATGGAGACACATCATTGAAGATGTCGCTTACCAAGTGGGAATTTTACAGGAAATGTTAAGAGCTTCTTTGCCTGAACTTCAGGAGAATATTGACACCTATTTACTGGTTCCTGACAAAGCTAAGACCACGCAAATCGATAGTCTTGCCTCCTATTTCCAGATTCAACGTTTAGCGACCCATCGCAACTCTTTTTCCAAATTTAATGGTATTAAAGTTGATTTTACGGGCGATCTTCAAGAAATCCATAATGATCAATTTCTCACCAAAGTGAATATTACAACGGAAGTATCTGAACTAATTGCACCGACGATCGCCTCAGCCCAAAAATATATTAATTACTTAATTGATAAATCCCCAGAAATCTTTGCTCCCATTAGTAAAAGTTGTAAAGACTGCGAATATCGAGCCAGCGATCGCGATCCCCGTGATGGATTTAAGGAATGTTGGGGCGACCTTGCTGAGGAGAAATTCCACATATTAGATCTCTATCAAATGGGTCGAATTGGCGGCAATGAAACGCCTCTGGTTAATGAAATGATCCAGCAACAAAAAGTAAGTATGTTTGATGTTCCGTTAGAAGAGCTAAATGACTATACCTACAGCTATCGCCAATTAGTCCAAATCGAATATACCAAAAAAAATAAAGAATGGATATCTGAACATCTTCCTCCGATTATGAAGCAGATTGAATATCCAATCCATTTTATTGATTTTGAAACCTCGCGCATGGCAATTCCCTATCGTGCAGGAATGCGAACCTATGAGCAAGTTGCATTTCAATGGAGTTGTCACACGATCGCGGCTCCAGATCAGGCTCCTGTGCAAACAGAATGGCTCGATCTCGATAATATTTTCCCGAATTTCCAATTTGCGGAATCTTTGATGGAATGTCTTGGCGATCGCGGCACAATTTTGACATGGGCAACCCACGAGAATAGCGTTTTGCGCGATATTTATTATCAAATGCAAACCTATGATTATCACAATCCAGAGCTACAAACATGGCTTGCCAATACTGCCAAACTCGGCAATAAAGGTCAGTCCCATTTAGTCGATATGAATGCGCTAACCCTCAAGCATTATTTCCATCCCTCAATGAAAGGTCGAACTTCCCTAAAATGCGTTTTACCTGCGGTCTGGAAAACTAATGCCTATTTGCATGAAATCCCTTATTTTCAAGAATATTATCGCCAAGTTGATGGTGAAATTCTCAATCCCTATGATGCTTTGCCACAGCTACAAATCGGCGATCGCATACAGGTTGTCAATGAAGGCGCAGGAGCGATGTTAGCCTATCAAGACTTGATGTATGGAGAACTGCGAGATTTAAGTCTTGATAATCCCGAACTTCAATCATTACGTTCCCAATGGAAAGAACTGCTCTATCAATATTGCCGCCTTGACACGATGGCAATGGTGATCATCTGGACGCATTGGCAAAATTTGTGTCGTCAAGCCAAATAAAAAAGGGCTTCGCATTGCGAAGCCCTTTTTTATTTGGCTTGTAATGCCCGCTTAGCGGGCGTTACAAGCTCTGGGTTTAGTCGTTGCGCTTGAATGAATCTAACCATTCACGCAATTGTTGAGATGCGATATCTTTACCACCAAGTCCAAAAGCCACCGCGATCGCTACGGCAATTGCACCAGTTAATAGACCAAACGCGAGATCGACAATATTGCTGGCAATGCCCATTTGCTTGAGAGCCATCGCGGTAATCAGCGCCACAATGGAAATTCTGGCGGCATGACCCAAAATTCGCGCCTGTCTGCCACCAGTGCTAGTAATCAAATTAAAGGCAAGATTGGCAAGATATAAGCCGATCGCAAATACAATTACACCGCTTAACACTTGTCCTGCAACGAACAGCACTCCAAAGACAATGCGAGTCAGAGCATTGATTTGTAACACATCAGTAGCTGTCGCGATCGCCACTAGCATAATTGCTAGAAAAACGATGACCCCCACAATTTGGGAAGGGGTTTGGGATGGAAGTGAAGGGGTCGAACTACTATTTGCAGTGTCTTCGTTAGTATATGTTTCGGTTTGCTGAGTTGCGGCGATCGCAGGAAATCCTAGCCATTGCAAAATATTATTAAAGCCCAAGCCTGTCAGAATTCCAGAAATAATATCTCTAGCAAATTGACCGAGGAAATAGGCCACCGTGAGCAACGCACTAGCTACAAAAATCTGAGGTACAAAACGCAATACTTGATCAAGCATTGCGGTAGCTGGGCGTGAGATTGCGCTCACTTCTAAGGCTTCTAAGGTAGAGATAGCTGTGGGAATGAGAATCAACACATAAATGAAGTTCCCAACTACCTGAGAGAGCGTATATTCAGTTTGATTAGCTGTCCAACGTTGCAGGAATCGATCTGCGCCACTGGTCGCTAAAAGATTGGTCACAATCCGCTTTACTGCTTGAGCAATCAACCAACCAATACCACCAATGATTAACGCTTTCAGGATTTTTGGTAGAGCGCTCAGAATTTGATTGACAAGATTTTGTAAAGGCTGAAGGGCTTGGACTAAACCTAAAGTATCAAGGACTAAAGGTAAAAAGAGCAGCAGGATAAACCAATACAAAGCTGAGGATAGAGTCTCACTGAGAGGGATTTCCTGCGTAATTGATTCACCAACACTCTCATTTAATTTAGTGTCAATTTGAGCCGATCGCAAAAAGCGTCCCACGATCGCCTTACTGATGGTGGCTAAGAACCATGCAAGCCCTGCCAGAATTGCTGCCCCGCCAAGTTTTGGTAAAAATGTGGCGATTTGTCCTAATAAACTATTAAGCGGCGTAGCAACTGCATCTAATCTCAGAAATTGGAAAAATCCTACTAAGGTAAATAGAATAATAATCCAGAAAACTAGAGTACTTGCCCATTTCTCAATGGGTAAATTACTACTGCGAGAACCCGTGAGCCAGTTCGCCAATTTATTATCAAGATCGGTACGCTTCAATAAGTTTTCAGTCACAGAAGCGAAAACTATTGCGATGACCCAGCCACCGACCAAAATCGCGATCGCGATGACAAGTTGAAATACCAATCCATCAGGTTTAAGTAAATCTTCAACTGCAAAACTTTTCGCTGTCGAGGCTTGAGCTAAAACTAAAGAAGTGAAAGCGTGCATACTGCACCTCAATGTAAAGAACTAAAGATAAGGATGATCCTTATACCCGTATATTAAATGCAGTTATAGAAATGAAGTAGTGAACAAAAGTTAAGATTTTTCTTGCATTTATTATAAGCAACTCAGCATAATATAAAAGCCTAAAATCTTTAGTGTAGGCGCAGCCTGCGCCAAAGATTTTAGACTTTTATTGAAATTATATAAATATGAACTTTATGACTAGCAAACAGTGGCGATCGCTTGCCAATATAGCCAATATAGCCAATATATTTTTTATCTGCCTGATCTGTCTTGGCATAACTTTCACGAATAATTTTGTCACCACTGTTTCTGCCGCAACTGAGCCTTCAACCGATCAGATCATCGATCGCTTTGAGGCGATTAAAAATAAAATGGCAAAACTACGATTTTGCTATAACGAAAGCTGCTTCTATCGCAATGTCTCTAGCAAAGTTATTCCTCCTACAGATAAAAATCCCCATTACACTGCGGAAATTTCTGCCGCCGTAGAGCGCCCCTCTTCTAGTCCCGATTTGGCAGACTATCATTTTGTCTATGCCGACGATCGCTGGAAACTCGTCAAAGGTGAAGAATTTACCGATGTGGCTGACTATGTATTTATCGGCGATCGCTACGAAATTTATAGTGTTCATAATAGCCATACCCTAAGCGGTAACTTGGACAAGGCGAAGGAAGATGGCGGGATCAAGTCTGGTTATCTACCGCTTTATTATGAAGTTTTAGATCATGGAAATGAGCGATTTCAATAAACAATCTGTCGTCAAATATAGTCCCCATAATAATTGCCAAAAGTGTAACTTAACTTTTGGCAATTATTTAAGTAACTGGGCGCAATTAAATATAAAACCCTAAAACCTGTGGCGCACGCGCAGCGTGCGCCACAGGTTTTAGATCTTGGTTTTTAACTAGGCTCGACTACTTAAAGATAAACTTAGTGTTAATGCCTAAAAATATTATTGAGGTTGAAGATGGATGCCAAGCCACTTGTTAATCATCTGCTCTTAGGAATTGCCGTTAGCGCGATCGCCCCGATTGCGATAGCAAATTCCGCAGCGATCGCCGAAGAGGACATCAATATCCCCCAACAACTGGTTGAGCCAAGTCTTTGGTGGAAATCACAACGACTCGATACAGGATGGGTGGAAAGAATTAAAATTGATCCCGATAATAGACGGGCGATCGTCACTATTAATACGACTAGATGGTCCGCCTCTGATTATTTGACAAGGTTTAGCTTCCTATTTAAATTAGGCACTGAAGCCCAAAAACAGAACTTTAATGTCGCGCTACATAATCGCCGCGATCAGAAACTGGCAGAGTATAGCACCCAAGAAGAACGATGGCGCATTGATCCCACTTCTCTGGGTACAGAGCCATTTCGGGTCAATGCACCCACAATTCTCCAGCAGCAGTTTTAGCTTTGCGAAGTATTTGATTAATGGCGGCGCGATGCGCCGCCATTAATCTTTTGGGTTTAATAAATTATTTTAATTTATAAACTACTGTCGCCCTTGCATTGGGAATTTCAGATTTTTTGAGTTGAGCGTTAACTTTTCCTAAACCCTCCGCAGTACCAATCCAGACTTGGCGATCGCGAATCAGTAAATTGATGACGGAGTTACTAGGAAGATCATTAATGGATGATTTAATTTCACCATTGTAAGTATTGGCAAGCACCAACCCATCTCTCATCCCAATCCATAATTCACCATTTTTATCACTGGCAAGCGCCACAATATCCCGACCTGTGACGGTATTGATCCTTGCGATCGCCTTATTCGTTTTGGGATTAATTTCAATGACATTGCGAGGTGTGCCAGCCCAAATTTTACCTGAGGGATCGACGGCTAAAGCTTGTACGATCTGTCCAGAAACAAAGGGAATCCGCACCGTAATTTTTGCTGTACTAGGATTAATTTTAAATAAACCTTCTAACGTGCCTACCCAGATATTGCCAGCATTATCGACCTGCATCACATTGGCAGCAGTTCCGGGGATATTTGGCAGTCGCGCATAGGTTTCGGCGTTGTAGGGACTGATGCGCGTAATACCTTGATCAGTTCCCACCCAAATAAACCCAGCCCGATCGATCGCGAGGCTCAAAATCCGACTAGAAGATAGCTGAATGGCGATATTTTCAATTTTGCCTGAGTCAGGGCTAATCTGGTATAGCCCCGACGTTGTGCCGACCCAGAAGTACCCCCTGTTGTCTTCTAATAGGGCGGTGACTGTGGAATTTGGCAAGGCAATGGAGGCGATCGCTCTCCCTGTGCGCCGATCTAGTTGAATTAAACCTTGCCAAGTACCGATCCAAAATCGATTTTGACTATCAAGTAAGGTGGCACTAATGCGACTATCTAAGCCTGATGATGGTCTGATAGCGATCGTAGGATTTTTCTGTTCCCCTATAGTGGATGGTGCAAGCAAATTTTCCTGTGAAGTTAATGCACGATGGGCTTCTACGGTGCTAACGCCATAGGTGAATGAGCCTACACTAACCATATTTACGATGATTGCTAAGGCAGTTTTGGCGATCGCACTTGAGGCATTTAGTTTGAACATTTCTTTTGCTGCAAGCATCTTGACCATCATCTCTAGAGATTCTCTAAACTCTTTTAAGCGTCAGATGGTAGCACAAGAGATCGCGATCGCTACATTAAAATTACTAGAAATTACTAGAAATTGCAAGAAATAGTCATTTCATTTGACTAGTAATAGAGGTCGCAACGCGACCTCTATTACCCAATAATTAAAGAGAGAGGTCGCAACGCGACCTCTCTCTTTAATTATTGGGTTTTGGAATCGGTGCTGGCTCAGGTGCAGGTATTTCAGGTTGTACTGGTTGCGGTGGTGGCTCTAGGGGGGTTGGTTGCTGCGGTATGGGTTCTATAGGTTTGGGATCAGGGTTAGTCGTGATTGGTGGTGGTTGAGTATTGTCTGGAGATGCAGGTGCAGTCGTTGCCGTGGGTGCAGGTTCAGCAGTTGGTTTCGCATTGGTTGTCGGTTCGGCGGGGTTTGCGGCGGTGGATTCTTCCCGTCTACGATCAGGTTCTTCACGGCGATCGCGATTATTATCAGCAGAGCCTGAAGTGTAATTGACTTTAGCCTTAGTTTCACTAGGTTTGTTAGGCAAATCGGAACGACGGAACTGGATCGTACTTGCTTCCTTGACTGATGCGGTCACCCCAAATTCAGAGGTGATTTGCGGCAGACTGGCTAACTGTGTGCTAAATCCGAAAATTAACGCATTATTGGCAATACGTTTATCAATACTTTCTTTATCAATGCGCTTGGGAGCAGTCGCCTTACCATTGGCTTTGATTCTGATTTCTTCACCCTTACCGATGGTGACAATTTCAGAAGTACTTTTTAGTAAAACTGTAACAGTGCCATCGAGGGCGATAACACGCCGATCTTCCGCCGCTTTTGAGGGAATCTCTAGATATAGCGTGCCATCATTACTGGAAATTTCGCCAAAGGGAGTTTGAATTTGAGCAGGTGACTTGGTTTCTTTGGCAGCCCAAGCTAACAAACGGCCAGAATTAATTTCTACTTGATTTTGAGGTTTAAGCGTTAAGCTCGTGCTACCGCCAATGCGAATAATCGCCCCACTCCGTAAAGTTATTTGAGCCGTGGAGGAGTCTTCCGTGCTGACAATTTCATTGACCTTGAGAGGGATCCCAACGGTTGCAGGTCTTGAGACTGTGGAGTTAATATACTTGACTCTCACTGGATAGCTACGAATTTCGCTGATTGCGGCGATCGCTTCGGTCGGAAGCGTCTCGGAGCTAAAAGGTTTAGAGGGCTGATTGATCGTACAACTAGGTAGAGTTGTGGCTGTTAGGAATAAGACCAAAAGCGGCACAGAATTCCTACAAAATTGCCTAGAGATTTTAAATAACTGCCAACGCTGCATCGTAAATTTTTTGTAGGGTCTACAAAGCCAGTTTTTTCGCTATACTAGGAAGTCTGGTTAAAACCGTAAATCCTAATGTATCTATATTAGGTCTAACATTGTTGTTTGACCATAGTTAGCAGCAATTCTCATTATTGTTCACAAAAAGTTGCTTACAACTTTTTGTGAACACAAATCTATTTTTAAACGAGCAAGAGTCAAAAGCACATGGCAAAGAGTAATTTGCAGGTCATGCTGACCAAAAATGTCACAAAGTTAGGTAAACTTGGCGATTTAGTCGCTGTAAAGCCTGGTTATGCCCAAAATTTCCTCATACCTCAAGGTTTAGCGATTCGGGCAACCTCAGGTGTTGTCAAAGAAGTTGAAAGACGTAAGGAAGTTGAGCGTCAACGCTTGATCGCAATCCGTCAAGAAGCTGAAAGCCGTAAGACTGCTCTGGCAACTATTGGCGGCTTTATTATTAAGAAAAAAGTTGGTGAAGGTAATGCAATTTTCGGTACTGTAACCGATCGCGAAGTTGCTCAATTGATTACAGCGAAGTCGATGTTAGAAATCGATCACCGCGACATTACGATTCCTGAAATTAATCAAACAGGTACTTACGATGTGTCGATCAAGCTTCATGCTGAAGTCACTGCAACGATTAAAATTCAAGTCGTTCCTGAATAATTTAACTCTAAAGATGCGGCGCATCGCGCCGCTTTTATTTGTTGATTTAGATGTTGATTCAAACAAGGGGCTTAAGCCCCTTGTCTGTTTTTACAGCGCTTTGCGCTCAAGCCCAAATCAAGAAAAATTTTGAAAGTGTTGCGAAGCAACACTTTCAAAATTTTTCTTGTGGTTCGTTTAATCAACAATTGCTATAAGTCTTATTTTTAAGTCTTATTTTTGCGAGTTCGATCGCTAATTTAATTGCCTCAATCGTACTAGCAGGATCAGCGATCCCTTTGCCTGCGATATCAAAGGCAGTGCCGTGATCGGGTGATGTCCGCACAAAGGGTAAACCAATCGTGGTATTTACGGCGCGATCGAAGGCTAAAAGCTTGACGGGGATCAAACCCTGATCGTGATACATCGCGAGATAAGCATCATAGCCAAGCCCAACTTGCTCGCGATCGCGCCAAGCTTTGGCAGAATTGATCCACATCGTGTCGGGCGGGATCGGATTGGTAAGCGTCACATGAGGATGCTGCTGACGATAGCGATCGATTAATGGTTGTAGCCAGTCGCGCTCCTCGATCCCTAATTGCCCCTGTTCGCCGCTATGGGGATTGATCCCCGCGATCGCAATGCGTGGATGCGTAATCCCAAAGTCCTGTAACAGCGATCGGCGTAACAACTCTAATTTCTGCTCAATGAGTTGCGGTGTAAGCTGCTTAGTAACTTCACTCAACGGAATATGCACCGTTGCTAATAGCGCTCGTAAGACCCAATCTGTATGGGGCGATTTACCGACAAATAACATCCCAAAATCATTAACCTGACTACGTTCCGCCAGTAACTCTGTTTGTCCTGCATAGTCATGTCCCGCCTGTTTCCATGCTGACTTGGCGATGGGTGCGGTGACGATCGCCTCAAAGTTTCCTGCCAGAGTTTGGGCGATCGCTGCATCTAGATAGGAAAAGCTGGCTGCCCCACTGGTACGATTGCCAATACCTAGGAAAATCTCACTATCAGTGGAAATATTAACAATCTCTAAGCAATCGGGATCGGCAATTAGGATATTATGATCTTCTGAATTTTTTAATAATTTATAAGTTTCAACTAAATAACGGCGATCGCCAAATACGGTGAACTCAGCATCTAGAGTAAGTAAATTGCGATTAGCAAGAGCTTTTAAAACGATTTCCGTCCCTATTCCTGCGGGATCACCTATAGTGATCGCTATTCGGGGTTTAGGCTTGTCAGACGAATGTCGCAGAATGTTCATTTAAGTAATTCTCCAAAAATTTAGTACACGCGATAAGATCGTAATTCGCTGTTAGCCCTCTTGACCAACAATGTCTGTTGATATTTCCTTAGAAACCCTCTGGAATCAAGTCCTTGAACTTCTTGAAAGCCAACTTAGCCGTCCTACCTACGAAGGATGGATCAAGACTGTTGTGGCTGATGAGCTTACAGCCGATCGCTTGACGATTCGCACACCTTCACTGTTTGCAAAAAACTGGCTGCATAAATATTATTTTCAAAATATTACCGATGCTGTTACCGAAATCTTGGGATATCCCGTCGAAGTCTATATTATGGCGACTCCTAGTGGTGATCCGCCCAGTGGTCAACCCAATGAAGAGGTAAATGAGGGTGAAGGTGGTCAAGAGGGACTATTAGAAACAGCGATCGCGGCTGAGGCAGTGCAAGCTATGGCCGCCGCGATCCCCGTCGCCAGTGGGCAGAATAACTCAGAAGTTGATAGTCATCACCAACCTCGTCCTAGCAACCTCAATCCTAAGTACAATTTCAATCGCTTTGTGGTGGGTTCCACCAATCGCATGGCTCATGCGGCGGCGCTGGCTGTTTCTGAATCTCCTGGGCGTGAATTTAATCCATTGTTTCTATGTGGTGGTGTGGGTTTAGGCAAGACTCATTTAATGCAGGCGATCGCCCATTACCGTTTGGAAATCGAACCCAAGGCGCGAATTGCCTATGTATCCACAGAGCAATTTACTAACGATCTGATCTCGGCAATTCGTAAGGATAGTATGCAGAGATTTCGCGAGTTATATCGCGAAATCGATATGTTAATTATTGATGACATTCAGTTTATTGAGGGCAAGGAATACACTCAAGAGGAATTTTTCCATACCTTTAATACTCTTTACGAAACGGGTAAACAAATCGTATTAGCCAGCGATCGCCCCCCTGCTCAGATTCCTCGATTACAAGAACGTCTATGTTCGCGGTTCTCAATGGGTTTGATTGCGGATATTCAAGTTCCTGATCTAGAGACGCGGATGGCGATCTTGCAAAAGAAAGCCGAATATGACCATCTCAAAATCCCCGCCGATGTTCTGCATTACATCGCCGCCAGTTATACATCCAACATTCGGGAATTGGAAGGTGCTTTAGTCCGTACCGTTGCCTATATTTCCATTTCAGGCTTACCGATGACGGTGGAAAATGTTGCGCCAGTTCTCAACCCTCCTAAAGAGCCTGTGGAAGTATCCGCCGAGATGGTTTTGAGTGTCGTGACTGAAATGCTAAATATTGATCTAGCGGATCTCTTAGGAAATTCGCGCCGCCGAGAAATTAGCCAAGCCCGACAATATGTGATGTATTTAATGCGCCAACACACTAATCTCAGTTTGCCCAAAATTGGCGAAGCCGTAGGTGGTAAAGATCATACAACTGTTATGTATAGCTGTGAAAAGGTGGCGCAATTGCAATCTACTGATGGCGATATTGCTCAGTTGTTGAGGCAATTAAGCGATCGCATTTATCTCGTCGCCCAAACCAAAAACTAGCGTATGAGTGTTAGGCGGCGCTTCGCGCCGCCTAACACTATCGAATTTGGCGATCGCTAAAAGCCCAAAAAATATTAAAAATATTAAAAATATTATGGATTCAGTTAATCAATCTCATCCTACTTTTTTACTTGTCGATGGACATTCCCTCGCCTTTCGTGCCTTCTATGCCTTTGGCAAACATCCCGAAGGTGGCTTGCGAACCTCCACAGGAATTCCCACAAGTATCTGCTTTGGTTTCCTGAAGGCATTAATCGAAATGCTCGATCGCGAAAAACCTGCTGCCGTTGCGATCGCCTTCGATCTTGCTCAACCAACCTTTCGCCATGAAATTGACGATAGTTATAAGGCAAATCGCTCGGAAACTCCTGAGAGTTTTATTCCTGATATGCAAAACCTCCAAAGAGTTTTAGCAGCAATGAATTTGCCTGCGATTACCCAAGCAGGTTTTGAAGCGGATGATGTATTGGGAACCCTTTCACAGGTGGCGAGTGCCGAGGGCTATACTGTCAAAATTCTAAGCGGCGATCGCGACTTATTCCAGTTAATTGATGCAGATAAACGGATTTCCGTTTTGAATGTGGGACAAAAAGATAAGATCGTGGAATACCATGCCGATCAGGTCAAAGAACGGCTCGGTGTATTGCCCACACAGGTTGTAGACTATAAAGCCCTCTGCGGCGATGCTTCCGATAATATTGCTGGGGTGCGCGGAATTGGTGAGAAAACTGCGGTTAAATTAATCACTGAGTATGGCAGTTTAGAGAAAATTTTAGCAGCAATTCCCCAGATGAAGGGAGCGATTAAGGTTAAGCTAGAGCAGGGAATAGATGATGCTAAACATTCGCAGTTTATGGCAACCATTAAAACTGATGTGCCTCTTCCCATTGCGATCGCTGATTGCAAATTGACAGGTTTTGATACGACAGAATTAATTCCTTTATTGGAAGAATTGGAGCTGAAAGCCTTTGTAGATCGGGTTGATCAAATTCAAGCTAAGTTATCAGGTAATTACGAGAAACCCTCACCCCCAGCCCCTCTCCCTAAGGGCGAGGGGCGCGAAAAATCCTTATATTCTCAGAATGGAGAAGATGAGGAATTGTGGTTTGACTTTGCCAAACAGGAAGAAGATCAGGCGATCGCCGCTTCTGCATCTTTAAAATTAGATGTGCAAATCATTGATACTATCCCTAAATTAGAAGAGCTATGCAAAACCCTCAGCCATAAACAACCGACAGCATGGGACACCGAAACCTCGGCATTAAATCCCTTTGAAGCGAAATTAGTAGGTATTGGCTGTTGTTGGGGAGATTCCATTAACGAAATTGCCTATATTCCCTTAAGCCATGTTTCAGGACAAAATCTGAAATGGAAAGAAGCAAGAGAAATTCTTAAACCCATTCTCGAAGATTCCAGCTATCCCAAATACTTACAAAATGCGAAGTTCGATCGCCTGATGTTTAAAGCCGCAGGTATTGAATTAGCGGGCGTGATCTTCGATACGATGATTGCCAGCTATGTCATCGATCCTGAAGCAAGCCATAAACTCGATGATCTTGCCATGAATTTATTGCAGATTCGCACAGTCAGTTATAAAACCCTAGTCGGTAAGCAGCATAAATCGATCGCCGAAATCTCAATCCCCTCCGTAGCCCAATACTGCGGTATGGATACCTATATCACCTATCGCATTGTCCCAATTTTGCAAGAGAAATTAACCGCAGTTCCCAAGCTTTGGGATTTATTCCAAAATCTAGAAATGCCCCTAGAGCCAATTCTTGCGGCAATGGAATGGTGCGGCATTAGAATCGACAAAGAATATTTAGGGCTATTCTCTCAGGAACTAGAAAAAGATTTAGAAATTCTAGCGATCGCCGCCTATCAACAAGCAGGACAGGAATTCAACCTTAATTCTCCTAAGCAACTAAGCGAGATTTTAATAGAGCTTCTTGGTGAGAGATTTACTAAAAAATCCCGCAAAAGTAAGACGGGTTATTCCACCGATGTCGCTGTTCTCAATAAACTCGAAGGCGAGCATCCTCTCATTGATACAATTCTCGAAAATCGCACCCTCGCTAAACTCAAGTCTACCTACGTTGATGCTTTGCCATCGCTGATTCAGGCTAAAACGGGACGAGTGCATACAGACTTTAACCAGACCGTAACTGCCACAGGACGCTTAAGTAGTTCCAATCCTAACTTACAAAATATTCCCATCCGTACCGCCTTTAGCAAAAGAATTAGAGCAGGGTTTATTCCTGAAACCGATTGGATTTTAATGGCTGCCGATTATTCACAAATCGAGTTGCGAATTCTCGCCCATTTAAGCCAAGAACCTGAATTAATTCGCGCCTTCAATGCGGGAGAAGATGTGCATCGAGTCACCGCACAACTGCTCCTAGAAAAAGAAGAAGTCACCAGTGATGAACGTCGTTTAGCTAAAATCATTAACTACGGCGTGATTTATGGCATGGGAGCGCAAAAATTTAGTCGTGATATTGGCGTACCCGTCAAAGTTGCTAAGCAATTTATTGAAAAATTTAACCAACGCTATGAAAGAATTTTCACCTATATGCAAAGCGTAGAGGCAGATGCGGAACGTGATGGCTATGTGCAGACGGTGTTAGGACGGCGGCGCTATTTTCATGGACTGAATCAAATCGGTGGCTATCAAAAGGCGGCTTTGTTGCGATCGGCGGTCAATGCCCCGATTCAAGGAACTAGCGCCGATATTGTGAAATTAGCCATGCTGCGTGTTCATGAAATTTTGCAAGATTATCAAGCCCGTTTACTCTTGCAAGTCCATGATGAGCTTGTGTTTGAAGTTCCACCCCATGAAATTGATGAACTGCAACCTAAAATCAAATCGGCTATGGAATCAGCCCTAGAACTTTCCGTGAAGCTGGAAGTTGATATCCACACTGGCAAAAACTGGATGGAAGCAAAATAATCTTAAATTTGTCAAGCAGTATATGTCCTGTAAAAATCTATAAAAAATCTATAAAAAATCTATATTTTATAGCTGTCATCACTTGCATTAGGAAAAATTAAAACCCCAAAAGATGAGTGGCGGTGGGAATCGCCGCCACTCATCTTTTGTTTTTGTGTCCTAACAAGGCTGGCGACAACTATATATACATATTTCTGATGTTTTGATGTTAACCAATGATAAAAATGCAACTAGAGTTACAGATTGTACAAACCTAAGGTATAGTCCGTTCTTAGTGTGTGAGATGTATAGAATGTATAACCAAACCAAAAAAGCTTACGGCTTAGTTAATCCCGTAGTAATTGCTGCTACTGTTGCAGCGTCGTCATTGCTTGTTAATGCTGTTAATGCAGAAACCCAGTCTGCTGCTCAAGTTGACAGCAAGACTAACACTTCTGAAGTTATCCGCTCCACGAATACTGACTCTTTTAAGTCCAACGTTGTTGCTCAAAACGTTACATCAGTATCCCAACTCAGCGATGTTAAGCCTACTGATTGGGCTTTCACCGCATTACAATCTTTGGTAGAGCGTTACGGTTGTATCGCTGGCTACCCCGATCGCACTTTTCGTGGCAAACAAGCAACTAGCCGCTACGAGTTTGCTGCTGGTTTGAATGCTTGCTTAGACAAGATCAACGAAATTATTTCCGCAGGTCTCGCTGACAAAGTTAGCAAGGAAGACCTCGCAACCCTCCAAAAGCTTCAAGAAGAATTCGCTGCTGAACTCGCCACCCTTCGTGGTCGGGTCGATGCCCTTGATGCTAAGACCGCTAAGCTCGAAGCTCAACAGTTCTCCACCACCACCAAGCTACGCGGCGAAGCAATCTTCGGTCTAGCTGCTGCTTCTGACGGTGTTGTTGGTAGCACCAATCTATTGGCTCCCAATGCTGGAACCGATAGAACTAACACCGTTTTCAACTACCGCGTTCGTCTTAACCTCGATACTAGTTTTACTGGTAAAGACTTGTTGCGAACCCGTTTGCAAGCTTCTAACACCAATGGTGCTGGTAGATTTGACTTAAATGGTGCTAATACAGGACTTGGTATCGCTAACGATACCCGTCTATCCTATGAAAGTGGTTCATCAGCTAACACTTTTGAAATCAACCGCTTGTACTACAAGTTCCCCGTTGGCGATAGCTTCACCGCTTACATCGCTCCCATTGGTCAAACGGAAGACATTATTAATCCTTTGAACCCTCTCGAAAGCGATAGCCAAGGTACAATCTCTCGCTTCGGTCGTTTCAGTCCTCTAATCCGTATCGCCTCTGCTAGTGGAACTACTGGTCTAGCCGTTGCAGGTTTTGACTGGAAGCTTTCTGATAAGGTTAACTTCCAAGCCGCCTACAGTGCATCTAATGCTGCTGCGGCAACTGGTCCTGGTGGTGTAACTGGTGGTGATACCAAGATTGTTGCTCAGTTCGTGCTTAAGCCTGCTGACAACCTCACCTTTGGCGTTGGTTACGCTAATGCGTATACCACAGGCGAAGGGCTTAATTCAGGATTGAATGCAGACTTCGTTCCTGTAGGTCCTTTAAGTCCTGGTACGGCTGCTGTTGGATTCAAGAGCAATACCGTTGTTGGTAGCGTTATTTGGGACATCACCAAGAAGTTCACCTTCAACGCTTGGGGTTCTTGGACTTTCATTGATGGTATTGTTGCGGGGACTGGTGCAACCGCTACTTCTACAACCAATACTAGCTGGTTAGCTTCTCTATCGGGTAAAGACTTGTTCACCGAAGGTGACTTGGCAGCGCTTTCCTTTGGTCAACCTCTATTTACCACCAGTGCAAGTTCAGGGACTGTTACTCTCCCTCCTAATTTCGTTGGCTTGACAAGTCCTAACACTCCTTATCAACTCGAAGCATTCTATCGTATTCCTGTATCGAAGAATATCAGCATCACTCCTGGTGTATTCTTCGTATTCAATCAGGGTAGCGATTCTCGTAACGGAACTGCAACTGTTGGTGTAATTCGTACCACCTTCTCATTCTAGAAATTGATACAACAAAAAAAGCGGTGCAAACCACCGCTTTTTTTGTTGTCTAGAAATCGCTAAAATAAACAACAAAAAAGCGGTGCTTTTTTGTTGTTTATTTTTTTTGTGCAATTCGTAATTTTGCCGATCGCGCTCTAGGGTTGGCTTTGTTTTCGGCATCGGTGGCGATAATTACTTTTTTGGTGAGAACTTGTAAACGCTCATCTTCGCGAAAGGTATGTTTAACGATGCGATCTTCGAGACTATGGAAGGTAATCACCGCGATTTTACCGCCAGTTTTTAGCCAATTGGGGGCGATCGCTAACCATTTCTCAAGACTCTCTAATTCACGATTGACAACGATTCGCAGGGCTTGAAATGTGCGCGTGGCGGGATGAATTCGGCCATGCCGATAACTGGACGGGACACAAGCGGCGATCGCATTAGCTAGTTCTAAGGTGGTTTTAAAAGGACGTTTCTCGACAATTTGACTAGCGATTCGGCGAGAGAGTCGCTCTTCGCCAAATTTAAAAATGATATTCGCAAGTTCTACTTCTTGATAATGATTGACGATTTCGGCGGCGGTGAGGGTTTGGCGATTATCCATCCGCATATCGAGATCGCCAGATTCGCGAAAACTAAACCCGCGCTCAGCGACATCAAACTGGGTAGAACTCACGCCTAGATCCGCTAAAATTCCGTCAAATAATAGATCTGGAGATGGTTTATATTCACAAAAGTTACCGCGCCAAAAAGTAACTTGGTTAGCATAATCCTTTAAAGTTTCACTTGCTGCCGCGATCGCCATTTCATCGCGATCAATTCCCACTAAGCGCACGTTCTCGGCGGCTTGTAAAATTAAAGCGCTATGTCCACCACCGCCAACGGTGCAATCAAGATATACGCCCCCTGAAATAATCTCTAAACCTGCGATCGTTGGTTCGGCAAGGACGGGGACATGATGAAACTGAGCAGTCATATTTTTGAGATTTAGCTGAATCGAATTTTTTTGGCGAATCTTTCTTAGTGGCTTGTAGCTACTACTCCCTTCCCACCCAAAGAATAGGCGTTACAAAGTGAATAATTAGGCGTGCGCGGCGAGATCGCGCACGCCTAATTATTCACTGGGAAGGGAGTAGTAATACTTACAGAGGTGGTAAATAGCCCATTGCATCTTTGACAGCATTTAAAGTTTTAAAAGCAGTTTCAGAGGCTCTTTCGCGACCTTCTTTTAATACGCGATCGAGATATCCAGACTCTTTTATCACTTCATCATACTTAGTTTGAATTGGCTCAAGATGCGCGATCGCAGCATCAGTTAATACAGTCTTAAAATCGCCCCAGCCGCGCCATGTCGCCGCCTCAGCTTGCACCTGCTCCTTAGTTTTATTCGCAAAAATCGCGTATAGACCAAGTAAATTATTCGCTTCAGGGCGATCGCTGTCATCAAAGGCTAACTCGCGCACCGCATCGGTTTTGCACTTCTTGATTTTCTTAGTAATCTCATCGGGCTTATCGAGCAAATGAATCCGACTCATTTCTGAAGGATCGGACTTCGACATTTTCTTTGTGCCATCGGTGAGACTCATCACCCGCGCTCCTTCTTTGCGAATTAAGGGATTCGGCACTTTCAAAACTGGTGCAAATTGATCGTTAAATCGACCCGCCACATCTCGCGTTAATTCCAAATGTTGCTTCTGATCTTCACCAACAGGAACTAGATCCGCTTGATATAACAAAATATCTGCCGCCATTAATACGGGATAGTCCAATAGACCCACACCCACATTTTCGCCTTGTTTAACAGCCTTCTCTTTAAATTGGATCATTCGCTCTAACCAATTTAGCGGCGTGATGCAATTGAGTAGCCATGTGAGTTCGGCATGGGCGGACACATGGGACTGCACAAAAATCGTGGAAATGCTTGGGTCAATGCCACAGGCGATATATAGCGCTGCAATATCGCGAGTATTGCTGGCTAAGGTTTTAGGGTCGTGAGGGACGGTAATCGCGTGCAGATCGACCACACAGAAGAAGTTTTCGTAATCAGCCTGAGTTTCTACCCAGTTGCGAATTGCCCCCAAATAATTGCCAATATGTAAATTGCCAGTTGGTTGTACGCCAGATAGAACTCGTTTTTGCATGGAAAGTGATTTAGATATTTAAATTACAGGTCGATAATGTATTGATCGGAATTGGGGCAGGAAAAATAATGGTGCGACAAAATGGCAAACTTACTTTTCCTAAGTCCTGTTCAAAAGCCTTTGGTATTGTACCAATTAGCGTTTCGACTATGCTTTTGCGTGGATCGGATGGCGCGATCTGATAGATTACGCTCACCGCATCATCGGGGAACCATGCTCTGACTAGGGTTAATAGCTCTGTGGTCGTTAAGGCGCGATCGCGATTATCAGGAGTTAGTCTAATACCCACAAGGCGATCGCTTTCAAAATAAATATCTGCGGTGAATCCGCGTACATAGATTAGCTGGCGATCGGGCAAAGCATACAAACCTTCGCCCCCTGGTTGCAATTTATGGACTGTAAATTCATTACGACGAATTGTGGATATGGCCGCCCAATTATTATCTTTGGCATATTCAAAAAACTGCTCCTCCAACATCCCAAGATGCAAGGTGGTGGGCTGTAATGGTGGACGCGCCCTTGTTTGCAAGCTTGGTAATGTCCGCACAGTGCCTAGTTTTTGATCATCTGCTTCTGTGGATTGCGCTGCATGGGGGTAGGCGATCGCACTGAAAAATATTGCGGCGATCGCCACAAAAATATCAAAAATATATTTATAAAGATTATTTTTAATCGCCATATGTTTAACCTGCACCACATCACTAATGGCAAAATTAATGGCAAAGCTTTAATCTACACCTTCTTACCTTAGCAAAAATTCTTGTTTGTCGGGGCTAAAATAAATTACACGCGGAAAACTTAAACCCGTTGAAACAGGTCGATTGGTTGTGAATCCACCGTGCTAACCTTATAGCAAAATTTTCAATCTGCTGACATCTTGATAACCGATGGAAATAACTTCCTTAGATGCGAACCCCATAGCCACCGACACAAGCCCAGATATTTTACCAGAGAGCTTGTTGGGTCTGAAACTTTCGCATACTAAGCAGAAGGGGGACTGTCTATATATTTATAGTCAGGATCGGGATGTGGAATGTGCTACTAAAATTTTAGAGGCGATCGCGCCGAGTACACAGGATCTGGAAAGCTCAGTATTATGCGCTGAAGGAATTCGTCGCCTCAAGTTGCAAGGGCAAGCATGGGCTTTAGGGGTGGAGTTACCGATCGCCCCATCTGCGATTATTGCCGCCGAACTGATCGCCGCCTTGCTCACCAACTTTCGCCAAGATCAAAAATTAGCGCCCACTAAGCTCAAATTACTATTACAAAATAATTGCCTTAACCTGCTCTGTGAAACGCGCACCGCGATTTTACAGGCGGAGATGGTAATTCCCATGTTAAACACCCTGCGAACGGTCAGATCTGCGGAATACTTTCAAGCCGTGACAGTTTCCAATCGCGTCATTGGTCAGAAAAAACCGAATTGGTCTTTTGAGATCGATCTGTTAGCGATCGGTGTGCAGAGCCCCAACACTGAAATATCTGCCCCCCCTGAGAAAGTGGAACAGGAAGCGATCGCCATCCTCAGTCCAGAGGATTTTGAGCTTAGTCCTTGGCAGAAGTTAATTACCGATGCTGGTCATACCTGTAAACAAGTTGGGCAATTAATCGGGCAAACTTCGCCGCAAATCCCTTCAGTAGCGATTTGTGTGACCAGTTTCGCGATCGGGATTGGCGCATCTGTAGCGATCGATCGCGCTCTCAATCATTACGCTCGACCTCAAGAGCAAACCAAGCTAGTAATTGCCAATCCTAAAATTAACCTGCAAGAAAATCCGCCTGAAAAGGGAATTACCAATAAACCTGCGCTTAATTTTAATATTGCTTTATTTAATGAAAAATTAGCCCTCCTCGATTGGCAAATTACGAATAAGCGGCGATCGCCCGATGTTTTAATTTTCGGCAGTTCCAGAGCCTTGCGGGGCATAGAACCAAATATTTTAGAAAAAGCATTAATCACCAAAGGCTACAAAGGAGCTAGTGTTTTTAATCTTGGTATTGATGGGGCAACCGCAAAGGTGGTCAATCTGCAACTTACCCAAATCCTTTCCCAACCCCAACTCCCTAAAATGATTATTTGGGCTGATGGGCTGAGGGCTTTTAATAGCAGTCGTAGCGACCTTACCTACGATGAAATCACCGCATCCACAGGCTATAAGCAATTGCAGGACACCCCAAAAAATAATGGGATTACGCCCGATGCTCCATCACCAAACATGGCAACCCAACCGCCAAATCCGATCGCCAAAGCCCTCGATCTAGTTTTCGCCACCTCAGCGAAACGCCAAGAAGTCAGGACGGCGGTGGTCAAAAACTTTGATCGCCATACCCATCTGCTCAGCAATAGCGAAGCCTTGATTGCCGCCACCATGCCCAGTACTGCCACCGCCCTTGACTCTAAGGGATTTGTCGCCTTCGATGTCACCTTTGATCCCAATACCTATTTCCAAAAATATCCTCAAGTCCCTGGAGATTACGATCTCGACTACCGCAATTTTGAGACCAGTGGTTCCCAGTTTGACGCTTTTGCCAATGTGGTGGATTTCTGTCGCCGCAACAATATCGAGCTTTTGATGGTGAATATGCCCTTACATAACACCTACCTCGACGCGATTCGCCTCCGCTATGAAACAACATTTAATCGCCGTATGGAAGAATTAGCGCTCCGTGAAGGCTTCACCTATCTTGATATTTCCCAATCTATGACCACGCAAGCGGAACTTTTTTCTGACCCTAGTCACTTAAATCAAAAAGGGGCGATCGCGATCGCGCAAATGTTAGCCCAAAATCCCAAAATCCCTTGGCAAGCCCTGAAAAAGAATCCGTAAACGTCAACAATTAGGGGCGCTTTGCGCCCCTAATTGTTGACATTTATGCAGAAAATCGACATTTTGTAAAAACTAGGAAATAGTTATGTTATTTTTGCCCCATTATAGTTATGTAAACGGCTATGATCGGCTTACATCGCTTTACGATCAATCAAAATAGAGCAGTTTATTGCAATATTTCTTTACGATACTCAACAGATAAATATTAAATAAATATCTAGAGAAGTATCCTAATAAATATCCCAATAAATATTTAAAATTCTAGGCGATCGTAAACTAATTACTCGGGTAATGAAATCTTAGGAACTCTTGGGCTATGAATACATCAGATCAAGCACCAAACACCGCCGTCAGCCGCAATAAAACTAAAGCTCTTGCCAAACGAGGAGGTCGCACCCCCTTTGAGAGCAAACTAATTCAAGCAGGACACGCCACCTCAGACCAGTTCGATCGCGCTGTCAAAGATAGCCAAGAACAAAACGTTCCATTTCTAAGTGTCCTAGAACAAATCTTAGGTCAGCAACTCGCCCCAGACATTACCCGCTATTACAAGCGTCAACAACTCTTTGAGCTGCGTGTCCTTTACGGCATCGAACCGATCGATCCCGATGTCGAAATTGATAAGTTTGATATTCCCACCCTCAGCGCCTTACTCGACTCCAATATCATCCCTATTGCCACCTGTCGGGATTGCGAAATACTCCCCCTAGCCAAAACTGACACGACGATCACCATTGCCCTAGTCGCGCCCGATAGTTATAAAGTCCAAAACGAGATCGCTCGCGTCCTCAAAAATATTACCGTCATTAAGCGAGTCATCTCCCGAGAGGATTTTCATCGTGTTTTTGACAATATTGTGCAATTCCAAGTCACCAAAAGTTCTAAAGCCGAAGGAGCAATTAGTGATGAAGATCTTCAGGTCAAAGATGATGTCTTCAGTGAAGATATGTCGGCTGCCGATGAAGGTGACGAACTCATGGTTGGCGGCGAAAATTCCGCCCCAATCATTAGCCTTGTCGATAAAATCCTCGTTAAAGCACTCAAAGAAGGCTGTTCGGATATTCACGTCGAGCCACAGGAAAAAGACCTCTGTATCCGTCTGCGTAAGGATGGGGTATTGCGTGAATACTTCTTTTTGAGTGAAAATAAGCGTCTACCCAAGAATATTATCAACGCTGTAATTTCACGATTTAAGATTATCTCTAACCTCAACATCGCCGAAAAACGAGTTCCTCAAGATGGTAAGCTCAAGCGGAATTTCCAAGGTCGGCGCGTAGACTTCCGCGTTAATACCTGCCCCACCCAAAATGGGGAAAAAGTAGTTTTACGGATTCTCGATAACTCCAATACCCAACTTGGTCTTAATAAACTAATCAGCGATCCTGAAAGTTTAGCGCTGATGCAAAGCTTTGCTCAACGTCCCTACGGTCTGATTCTAGTTACAGGGCCCACAGGCTCAGGTAAAACCACCACCCTATACTCAACCCTCGCAGAATGTAACGATCCAGGTATCAATATTAGTACGGCTGAAGATCCCGTTGAATATAACCTCCCTGGTCTAACCCAATGCCAAGTACTGCGCGAAAAAGGGATGACCTTTGCCAGTATTCTCCGCGCCTTCCTGCGCCAAGATCCTGACGTAATCCTTGTGGGTGAAACCCGTGACGCAGAAACCGCTAAAACCGCGATCGAGGCCGCGCTAACGGGTCACTTAGTTCTCACCACATTGCACACCAACGATGCACCCAGTTGTATCGCCCGCCTAGAAGAAATGGGCGTAGAACCATTCATGGCAAGCACGGCAATTATTGGGGTACTAGCTCAGCGCTTACTACGTCGGGTTTGCGATAACTGCCGCATCCCCTATAATCCTAGTCAAGAAGAGCTCGATCGCTTTGGCTTACCGAGTACCGATCTCGAAAAAACCTTCTATCGGGCTAACATTGTCAACCGTGAAGCCATGCTCCCTGGACAAAGGGTATGTCCAAAATGTAATGGCTCAGGTTACAAGGGTCGAGCAGGGGTCTATGAGATCATGAAAATGACCGAACGCCTGCAAAGTGCGATCAATAAAGGTGCAACCACTGAAGTGATCAAAGAAATTGCTGTGCAAGAAGGCATGAAAACCCTGATGGCCTATGCTTTCCAACTCGTAAGAGAAGGCGCAACCACCTTAGATGAGGTACTGCGAGTCGTATATACCGATAAGGGTCGAGAAGCGGAGGAACGCGCTCGACGAGGCAAAGGACTGGAATGTGACAACTGTGATGCGATGCTCACCCCTGAAACCATCGAATGTCCGTACTGCACCACACTTAGAACTTTCTAAATTTCAATGGGCGACGCTTTGCGCCGCCCATTGAAATTTAATGTTTATATCTCTATGCGCTTAGTTCAGGTGTTATAGCGCTTTTCAAGCAAGCGAGGTACATAGGTTTGTTTCCCCGCCGAAGGCAGGGAAACAAACTCTTACTTCACTAGACTGAAAAACGCTATATATAGGGAATCATCCAATTTATTAGGACTTGATCAGGAGAATAGCTCGCTATGGTAATGGATTACATCATTGAAGACTTGATGGAAGAAGTGGTCGAACGCAAAGGTTCAGACCTTCATATTTCCGCAGGACTCCCCCCCTACATTCGCATCAATGGACATCTCACCCGCACCGATCGCGATCCTTTGAGTCCTGAAGAAACTCAGCGCTTGATTTTTGCGATGTTAAATAACAACCAGCGCAAAGCTCTTGAACAAAACTGGGAGCTAGACTGCTCCTATGGGGTAAAGGGATTGGCTAGATTTCGGGTCAATGTCTATAAAGATCGCGGAACCTATGCGGCTTGTTTACGAGCGCTATCATCGAAAATCCCTGATATGGACGATCTGAGCCTGCCGCCCATTGTCCGCGAACTTAGCGAAAAACCGCGTGGACTAGTACTGGTGACAGGTCCGACGGGATCAGGGAAAACCACGACCCTCGCGGCGATGATTCAAACCATCAATAAAACCCGTGCCGAACATATTCTCACCGTTGAAGATCCCATCGAGTTTGTTTACGAATCCGTTAAAAGCGTAATTCACCAACGACAGGTTGGCGAAGATACGAAAACCTTTGCTAATGCGCTTAAAGCGGCATTGCGAGAAGATCCAGATGTTATTCTCGTCGGAGAAATGCGAGATTTGGAAACAATTCAGCTTGCGGTATCGGCGGCGGAAACAGGACACCTAGTATTTGGGACATTACACACTAGTTCGGCATCCCAAACCGTCGATCGCATGGTGGATGTATTTCCACCAGAGCAACAAGGGCAAATTCGCGTCCAGCTTTCTAACTCCCTTGTGGCGGTACTCAGTCAAACCCTTGTCCAGCGCCATAATCCCCAACCAGGACAATTTGGGCGGGTGATGGCTCAAGAAATTATGGTAGTAACACCCGCGATTTCTAACCTGATCCGTGAAGGCAAGACGGCCCAAATGTATGGCTTTATTCAAACAGGTGGTAAAGAATCGATGCAAACCCTTGAGTCGGTTTTAGCAAAGCTATATATGGATGGCGACATTACCTTTGAAGCAGCTCTGTCGAAGACTTCACGTCCTGAAGAGTTATTGCGGGTAGTTGGACCGAACCCTGCGCCTGTGATGAAGCGGAAGGCTACGGGAGACTTGAGATCGCCCGATATGGTGCGCTCCAGATCGATTAGTGGGTAGCCTTTGATGTTCGAGCTATTTCGACCTGTAATTTTTTTATAAAGAGGTGCAATCATGGCAAAGTTTCAAGCCAATTTAAAGGATTCTAAGGGCAAGTCAGTTCAGCAAACCATGGTGGCGGAGTCCGTCAAGGAAGCGCGTGATGTTTGGAAGCAAAAAGGCTTTTATGTCCAAGATGTCAAAGAGATAAAAGGTGGCTTTGATTTTGCCGCCTTAACCATGAAAAAGGTAACGGTCAAGGATTTGGCTTTGTTTTCACGACAATTAGCAACCTTGGTCAATGCGGGTGTATCGATGGTGCGCGGATTGGGGGTAATGTGCGATCAATGTGCCAATCCCCGACTCAAAATCGCCCTCACCGAAGTTCTCGATGATGTGCAGCAGGGTACTAACTTTTCCGATGCTTTGCGGAAGCATCCTAAGGTATTCGACAAGTTATATTGCGCGATGGTTCAGGCTGGGGAAACGGGTGGTGTGTTAGATGACGTTTTGGCTCGTTTAGCCACCTTACTTGAAGATTCGGCACGTTTGACTAACCAGATCAAATCTGCGATGACTTACCCGATTGTGGTTTCTTCGATCGCGGTTTTAATCTTCTTAGCGATGTGTATTTTCATCATTCCTGTGTTTGACGGCGTATTTAAGAGTTTAGGTGGTGAGTTACCCGCTTTTACCCAAATCTTGGTAAATATCAGTAACTTTTTAAAGAGTGAGAAGATCTTGATTCTTCCTGCTTTATTTTTTGGGACTGCCTTTGTTTATAACCGCGTGTATGCAACCCCTGCTGGCAAACTCTATCTTGATGGCGTTTTCTTGAAATTGCCTTTATTTGGCGATCTAGTTGTCAAGACTGCGGTGGCGAGATTTGCACGGACTTTTGGTTCGCTATCCCGCGCAGGTGTACCGATTTTGAGTTCTCTAGAAATTACGGCGGAAACCGCAGGTAATTTGGTGATTTCTAATGCGATCGACTCTGCTAGAAATGCCGTTAGGGAAGGTGGTCAAATTGCCCCTGCTATGGAAAAAACTCAAGTCTTCCCTGTGATGGCCCTGCAAATGGTCAGCATTGGTGAAGAAACTGGGGAAATTGACAAAATGTTGATGAAGGTGGCGGACTTTTATGAGAATGAAGTTGAGGAATCTGTAAAAGCGCTAACGAGTTTAATGGAACCATTAATGATCATTGTCCTTGGCGGCATGGTCGGTTCGATTATCGTCGGGATGTATCTACCAATCTTCTCGATTATGGACAAAATCAAATAACAGAAAAAGCTCTGCTACGCAGAGCTTTTTCAATAAATAAAGGCGGCGCTTTTGCGCCGCCTTTATTTATTGAACTTACGCAAAAATGGCTTACAGCAAAACTCGATCAAACCCGCCACAAGAAGGGTCGCAGGGCGAAGCCCCGCAACGGGTTTTATATTTTAATTTGTGGCGGGTTTGAAAACAAATTGCTGTAAAACCTGCATTCCATCGTAAGGGCAATTCATGAATTGCCCTTACGATGGGTTCTTTTGTGTAAGTCCTAATTTATTTGAAAAGCGCGATCGCCTGTTCCCAATTACTACCTGTTGGCAACCAATGAATTGGTAAATTACCATTACCCGAACCACGAAACCATGTGCGCTGGCGTTTGGCAAATTGGCAAGTGTGGATAATCGTGAGTTCTGTTGCCGTTGCTAAATCAGTTTTATGGGCTAAATAATCAGACATTTCGCCATAGCCAAGAGTTCTTAAAAGCGGTAAATCAGCACCATAAAGTTTTTGCAAATTACAAATTTCATCGAGCCATCCCTGATTTAACATCTGCTCAGTGCGATCGCCGACTAATTTTCGATAAGCATGGAGATCTTCGCAATCTAAACCGATTTGAACTATTGGATAATCAGGTGCTTGTTCTCCCTGTTGCTCTGACAAAGGCTGACCCGTGACATAGAAAACCTCTAGCGATCGCAGGGTTCTAATTTGATCGTTCGCATGAATTTTAGTTGCACCCACAGGATCGACCTGTTGCAAAACTTGATAGCAATAGTTCTGTCCTAATTCTTCCAGTTGCGATCGCAGTTCGGGTTGTGGTGGCACGCGGGGAATTTTTAGCCCTGCTGTAATTGCTTTGATATATAGTCCCGAACCACCCACTAAAATTGGCGTGACTCCCTCCCTATGAAATTTAGCAATCAAAGTTTGGGCTTGATCTTGATAATCGGCAAGGGTCAAAGTTTGATCAGGATCAATAATATCAATCAAATAATGGGGAACGCCTTGACGTTCCTCGATCGTCGGCTTTGCCGTGCCAATATCAAGATTGCGATAAACTTGCCGTGAATCCGCACTCAGAATGGGAGCATTGAGATGTTTAGCAAGGGCGATCGCGAGACTCGTTTTCCCTGTTGCCGTTGCCCCTAAAATCACAATTAAACCAACATTCTGCTTTATAGATTCCATATTAATTACAGCCTATTGAGGCTTTGAGTAGTACAGAAATATTTTTGCTCATCGGCGCAAAGCGCCGATGAGCAAAAATATTTCTGGGTTTTAAATAAGCGCAAAGCTCTGTAGTCGGAGCTTTCCGTTAAGGAATTAGATCGAGAAACATCGCTGAGATTGAAGTTTCGTCAGCATCACAAATACCACGTTCAGTAATTAAACCCGTCACCAGTCGGGCAGGCGTGACATCAAAGCCATAATTTAAGGCAGTGGTTTCTAACGGAGCAACACGCACCTTCCCGATCACGCCATCATCCTGTAACCCCTGCATATAGAGAACTTCATCGGCGCTACGGGTTTCAATGGCAATCTCTTTCACTCCATCCGTGATTTGCATATCAAAAGTGGAACTTGGTAAGGCGACATAAAAGGGAACTTTGTTATCAAAGGCGGCGAGGGCTTTGAGATAGGTTCCAATCTTATTAGCCACATCACCGCTACGGGTGGTGCGATCGGTTCCCACGATGCAAAGATCGACCTTGCCGTACTGCATTAACAATCCGCCTGTATTGTCGGCAATCAGGGTATGGGGGATTTTTGATTGTCCGAGTTCCCATGCGGTCAAGTTTGCGCCCTGATTGCGGGGACGGGTTTCATCAACCCATACATGGACATTAATCCCGCGATCGCTGGCTTCATAAATCGGCGCTAAGGCACTGCCGCGATCGACGATCGCTAACCATCCCGCATTACAGTGAGTGAGAATATTTACGGGTTCGCCCTTAGACTTAGTTTTGGCGATCGCCTCAATTAGTTCACAGCCAAATCTGCCAATATTGCGCGTACCAATCACATCTTCATCGGCAATAGCGATCGCTTCTTTGAGCGCAACTTCCACTAAATCCAATTTTTGGGCATCGGCTTTTTCTAATCGAGATAGTACGCGATCGACCGCCCACATTAGATTTACGGCGGTGGGACGGGCGCGACGAATTACGGCAGAAAGTTCTTTAATCTTGGTGAGTTCGCCTTTGCTTTCTCTCGCAGCTAGGTACACACCAAAGGCGGCGACGTTGCCAATTACACCTGCCCCGCGCACGGTCATATCTTGGATGGCAATTGCAGCATCGGCGCTAGTTTTAATGGTTTTGGTCACTAAGCTGAAGGGAAGCTGAGTTTGGTCAATCACCACCAGATCGCCGCCTTCTAGCCAAAAGGCTTTGTATGTAGAATTCATGATTTCTCCTCGGATAGCCTCGGACAATAGAACGATTATTTCTCAATCATGCTCTAAGTCCATCCTAAGCGCAAATTTATTTGTGGCTACTCCCTTCCCAGTGAAAGATTAGACGTTGCGGCGCAAAGCGCCGCCACGCTAATTCTTGGTTTTTAATGTCTATTTTGATACTGGGAAGGGAGTATTGGACAATGGAAGTTTTGGGAAGTGAAGACAAGTTGGTCTTAAATTCGGTGAATCTATCGCTAACAATGGCAGATATTTATGAGGACATTTTCTAGATCGCCAATCAGTACATCTACAGGGCGATCGCTGTCATCTCGATGGTGTGGAGGACTGTCTTATCAATTTACAGCAAAACTCGATCAAACCCGCCACAAGAAGGGTCGCAGGGCGAAGCCCCGCAACGGGTTTTATATTTTAATTTGTGGCGGGTTTGAAAACAAATTGCTGTATGTTACGCTCAGGGTTAATTGCGAATACAACTTTGAGAAAAAGTTGATGACACAGGCTTACCTAGAGACACAAAATATCCACGAAACAGCGATCGCTAATAATTCCCTTGATGCGCTTACCAATCTCTACGAAAGTGATTTTAATCTATGGGTTGAAGCAACAGCCCAGCTATTGCGTGAGGGCAAATTAGCAGAATTAGATGTGGTGGATTTACTCGAAGAATGCGAAATCATCCTCTACTTGTTCTCAATTTTCCATTAATGTACAAGTGAGACGATAGGGCTTACCAAAAAACTATATCCACATTCTTAGCTTTTTGGGCAGCATTCATAATTCCGAATTATTTGAGAAATATGACTTCACCGCGATCGCTGGCTTCTCGAAAGTGCTTACCAAAATCACAATTTACTAACTCACCTAGTTGAATATTCTGTTCAAAATTAGGTAATACCGAATTAATTTCTAGCGATCGCAGGCATAAAGAAAGGCGAGTTATTTCGACAGCTTCTTCCAAAACATCACAACCAAAGAGATTATGCTGCAAAATATGCGCCATGATTTCTGCTGGTGTTTTGTGAACGATCGCTTCATCATCAGGAGCAAACTTGGTTAATAGATGATGAATTCGTTCATGTTCAGAAATCAAAAACTCCAAAGCTGTAGAAAGAGATACGCCAGCACCACATTTAGAATGGACTATTTTGATGTTTAATAAACGTTTTTGGTAGTCTTTGCAATATGCCAAAGTATTTTGTAAATTATTGTGAGAATACTGGCGATCGCTTTCAATGTCTCCATTCCCAATAGACAAATGCTGTTGCAAAGTACGAATCACTAACTCACTTTGGAGGATTGCTTTGCAAGGTAATTTAGGAGTACGACGCTTGCTAAGATTGGCGAGGTCTTTACGATACTGAGACAATTCTTTAATGGAATCATCAAAGAGAGTAATTAAAATATGGCGCGTGATATCTTCATTAAAATCAAATCGAGAAATTTCTTTAATCTGGCGGCATAATTCGTCACCAACAAACAATGCTCTATCTAAAATGTCATCTTGTGCAAAAAGTTTAGATGGATAGGGATTAATGGGATTGGGATAATTAGTATTACCTGTTTGTACCCATCGAAAAATCGCTTTGTAATTTTCCCAAATATGCTGCTCTATATAGGGATTTACAAATTCGTAAGCATCTTTAATCAAGTTTTCCGCCAGTAATCCCCGATCTTCGCAACAAGCCACAAACACAATACGATTTAACAGTTTTTGGGCTTGATAAATGGCGATCGCGATGACATCTTCGACATTAAGCTTTAGATTAATGTTAGTACTACTAGTTTGCAACTGCATAATTAATGGCAATCGATAGCGAAAATCTTTGATTAATTGACTGCGAATTTTGTAATAGTGGCTATGGAAATTTTTGAGAACCTCCGCTTCAAGTTGGTGCGATTCTTCTAGTAGCTGAGTTGTGCGCGATCGCTCTTCACTATTAGCGATGCCCCGCAAAAGTGTCCGCCGCGATAGCAAGAAATAAAATGTCTTAAGTTGGTGGAGATCCTCTAGGGATTCCCAAGCAAATCTTTGGCAAAACAAACCTGATACATCACGGTGATAAAGACAAAGCTCGCGGTAATCCAACACGATTAGCCATTCAGTCGTCTCATGCTGTGGCTCAGGCTTGACGATCGCCCCTTCTTCCGCAGCATTTACCCTGATTTCAGCAATGACATGATCTGAATTTTCTGCAAAAAAACCAAGGACTGGATTTGGATGCAGTTCGAGTTCCCATGCCCCACTATCTGTTTCAAAGGGCGATTTATAACCCAAAATATCAACAAAAATATCATGCAGAAACTGAGCTTCAGCCATCAAATTTGACGATGCGCCATCATTGGTAAAGCCTAACCAGCGTTGGATTATTTGAAAGCGATCGCCCAAATCTCGCGGAAAGCCAAAGGAACTAACCCGCCTTGCTAGAGGCTTAGCATGAAACAGAGAATAATAGGGCGATCGCTGATTCATTCATCTTTGACGACGTTTTGCGTTAGTTTCTTTTCCGCATCTACTTCAACAAATAACTTTTCGCGCTCTTCGGGAGACATTTCTTCGAGTTGCTTGGTCAAAACTGCTTTTTTGTAATCATCGAGCTGCTGATTGTAGGTCATAGTTTGAGTAACGGCTCGAAATACATAGGTGGAAATCCAAGCTAGTAAAACGCCTACTAAAACCACTTGACTCCAAACACCTGCATTAGTCGCGTCAAAACCATAGACCCGAAATGCCCAAAACGCAACTCCACCAAACCCGAAAAAAGCAAGCACGATCGCTATGGCATCAATGCGGCGCATATATCTTAAATCTCTTAATATTTTCTTAAATCATGGCAAAGCCATGATTTAAAGCCATGTTTTTAAATTGTGCGTGCTTCAGGTCGAAAGTTAAAGAAGGGCGACAGTAACAACAATCCAGGGAAGAAGAAAAAGGCTAAGAAGCATAGAAACACCCTTTCGATGGAGCCAGTTTTGTACCAACGCGCCTTGAAGTAAAACAAAATTACTAAAGGGATCACTAGTAAATATGTACCTGCGATCGCGGCATACGCAATTGCGGCAAGTATTGAATCAGAAAGGAGAAACGACATATTTCTATACAGGATTGCGTATATGTATTCTGTCTACAGATTGTAACAGTATAGCAATCACGAAACCAAAAAAATAAAGGTAATGCTTTGCGCCATCTTTATTTTTTGGGTTTTCACAGGCTCTTACAAAATTTGTATTTGATTTTAAGTTCTTGGGGTGCTAACATAAGAAACGCTGAAAATTTTACCCGAATACATCCCTAAGACTGTGGCACCTCAACAACAAAAGATTCGGATTCGTCTCAAAGCTTTCGATCATCGCCTGCTAGATTCTTCCTGCGAAAAAATAGTCGAAACTGCTAATCGTACAAACGCGGCTGCCGTTGGTCCTATTCCCCTGCCAACCCGTCGTCGTATCTACTGCGTTCTCAGATCGCCCCACGTAGATAAGGACTCTCGCGAACATTTTGAAACTCGTACCCATAGTCGGATTATCGACATTTACCAACCATCGGCAAAAACTATCGATGCTCTCATGAAGCTCGATCTTGCTGCTGGTGTCGATATCGAAGTAAAACTCTAAAGTTCACCCTTCAAGAAAAGCCCAGAATTATGGAAGTATTTAAGTATTGCTTTCATAACTCTGGGTTTTTCTAATCAAAACCAAAAAGGGAGTTGCAGTGCAACTCCCTTTTTGGTTTTTCCGACATCTATATAAATTAAGTTACATTATTTTTTTAAAATAGCGATCGCTGATAAAACAATCGCTATTATTCCTAATCCTCCAGCACCAATAATTGCTATCCACAGTCTTTTCTCCAGTTTGTGATGCGCTAGTTTAGCTTGCGCTATTACTGCGTCTCGATTCTGACGAATTAGTTCACGCAAAGATATATCTACTGCGGTTACAGATTTATCTAATCTTTCTAACGACAAATCTCTATTTTCTTGTTCTTCAAAATTAATAGAAGCTTTAACTTGTTCATCCAATCGCTTTTGTAAATCTTGCATCTGTTGCTGCAAATGATTTAGCAAATTTCTTAATTCTTCATTTTCCTGCTGCGTACTACGTTGTGTAATTTCTAGATTTTCAATATATGCTCGTAACATTTCTAAAGAAATAGCATCAGGAATAATGTCAGTAGTTTCTGGCAAGTGGTAAGCACTAATAAAATTAAATCTTACTGTTGATTTCGGCGTTAAAATTCCACCTTCATCCCAAGGCTGATTAGGTCTACCAGTTAGAAGATGTTGTCTAACAATTGTTGGCAATGATATTTTCATCCGAATCTCTTCCTTATCATTTGATTTAATCAATTTCAAATAGGAAATATCTTTGAGATTCTTTTCGATTTGTAATTTTGCATCCACTACCACTCTGTAGCCAAACAAGTCAGCAATAATTAATGTGCTTTTTTGAGGCAAATTTTGTGCTAAATATTTTATATTTTGAATTGCTGTATTTCTATCATTAAGTTCATTTAAACAATTTTGAAATATAAACAGATTAGAATTATGAATCTCCTTTCCAATATCTCTTAGTACATCATTCTTACATAAGTCTAAATCTCTACCAATTAATTTGAATTCTTTTTGCCCCCAAAAATGGGGAATAATAAATTGTCTTACCAACTCAAGACTAAAACTCCAAGTTGAAGCATAAATATCATAAGCACGAATAACAACTGACTCAATATCATTAAGATTACTAGTTGTAATGAAATTTAGTATGGCGATCGCTTCAGGAGCCGCACCCGCACCAAACAAACATACATTCAGTTCTTTATTTTTAAAAGATAATGCTTCAACACCATGACGATTTAAGACCTCATAGGTCATTTCTATATAAGAAGGATAATATGCTATTAAATAAGCAGCTTGGATATTTTTATTTGAGTAATCAACTCTGACTTGTCTATTCTGAAAACTTTCCCTGAGATCCCGAATATGTGGTTTTAATCCACTTAAAAATTCTTTTCTCCCCAATTCAGACGTAATTCCATAGGATGAATATAGAGCTTCTAGAATTAGATCATAAAGTTTATTTAATTTATTCACAATAGTTATAATATCCCCACTCTATCTATAGATACAATAATACTTCTAAAAGTTAAATTAATTCTAGATTCAGTCACTTTACGCATTTTTGGTATTTGATGTTGCCAATTTTGCTGAGTGTCTCCACTCATTATTAATAAATCACCACTATTCAGTAGTATTTCTAACTTATCTATATCTGGTTGCGATCGCGATCGCATTTCAAATTTTCTGGATACACCTAAACTTAGAGATGCAATTGTTGGATTTTTACCTAATTCTGGCTCATCATCACTATGCCACGCAACACTATCATTGCCATTTCGATATTGATTAAGTAAAACACTATTAAATTTACCAGATATTCGATTCTCAATCCAAGTTTTAAGTTGAGATAAAATTTCTGTCCAAGGATGAGGTTGCATCAAGATACCCGAATATTTATAAGATACTCCCTCATCCCCATACCAAGCTGTTAAACGAGGAATTGGAATTTTACGACCATAGAACTTAATTAGATCTTGTTGCCAAGCAATATTTTCAATTAATTCTTGGTAAACTCTTTGAGCCTCCCAGTCATGCAAGAAATTTCTATACAAGCAAATCTCAGCCTTGGGAATTTCAATAAATTCAGGCTTGCTATCTGTGTTCATTAGTTTAAGAATTACTGTCTTGAATCAAGTTTTTTACCGCGAATGGAATAATCTAAAAGCTCCATTGGATGCATGAGTAAAACATTTTTATTTTGCAACTTTAAATGCTTGCGAATTTGGGTAATACATCCCACATTTGCCGAAGCAATCACCTCTGCGCCAGTATCCGTGAGATTATTTACCTTCATCTCTCCCAACTCATGACCCACTTCTGGTTGCAAAATATTGTAAATGCCTGCACTACCACAACAGAGCGCCGCATCAACGGATTCCCTTAACTGTACGTTGGGAATCTGGCGCAAGAGGCGGCGTGGTTCGAGGCTGATTTTTTGTCCATGCAGCATATGACAAGCATCTTGATAGGCGATCGCCAATGGCTGATCCTGCAAAGGTGACAACTTCGCAGTCAAGCCCACATGATCGAGAAATTCCTGAACATCCTTAACTTTGCTAGAGAATGCCTTCGCTTTTTCGGCATAGTTGGGATCATCTTTGAGAATATGCCCATATTCCTTGAGCGTATGCCCACAACCTGAGGCATTTATCAGCACAGCGTCCAAATTTAAATCGGCAAAAACATCAATAGTTTGTTTAGCTAGTTCCATCGTTTGCGCTTCCTGCCCTTGATGATGGGACAAAGCACCACAACAGCCTTGCAATTTGGGAATCACGATTTCGCAACCATTGGCAGTTAATACGCGCACGGTGGCATTATTCACCTCTGGCAAAAATACACGCTGCACACAGCCCAAAAGCATACCCACACGATAACGCTTCTCTCCCTTAGCAGGAATTACTTCGGGTAAATTATCCTTAAATGCGGCGGGAGTGAGTTCGGGTAATACCGATTCCATTGCTGTGATTTGTGCAGGTAGAAACTTCTCTAGCCAACCTGTCGATCGCAATAGTTTTTGCAAACCTAATTTCTGATAAACCAATAGTGGCGCAAGCAGGACTCTGAGGCGATTGGGATAGGGGAATGTGGCAAAAATAAACTTGCGTAATAGTTGCTCAGGTAGCGATCGCGGATAATTTCTCTCAACTTGGGCGCGAGTTGCTTCGATGAGTTGGTCATACTGCACACCAGAGGGGCAAGTGGTCACACAGGCTAAGCAACCTAAGCAGGTATCAAAATGCTGGGCGATCGCAGGAGATAGGGGAATATCACCTTCATTAATTCCATCCATTAAATAGATTCTGCCGCGTGGCGAATCGGTCTCTTTGCCAATGATCCGATAGCTCGGACAAGTGGATAGACAGAAACCGCAATGGACACAGGCATCGATTAGTTCTGGGTTTGGTGGATTTTTAGCATCAAAATTAGGAGCTATTTCATAATTGTTTTCATGATTATTTTGATTCTGAATCGAGATATTTTCAAAACTGGACTTATCAGAGACTTGCATATTTTAAAATTTATTCTAAACATAACAAATTAAACACATCATCCACCGTTACCCGCCAATTTAAAATATCCAAAACAGGTAAAACATCCTGACCAGACATTTTTTCGGGGAAGCGATCGCCTTGAAAAACCATAATAAAATCTTGTGCTGGTGAGATTAGCCAACCAAGCTCTGAACCATTGGTAATAGCCGCACTGATTTTGCTCATTACCCTCAAAGGCGACTGATCGGGCGAAAGAATTTCAATAGTCCAATCAGGAGCAATGGGAGCCACGTTAGCAACTCGTTTATTTTCTAAAAAAGGGATATTAGCCCAACGCATCACCGCAATATCAGGCACGATTGATATATCGCTAAAGTTACAACGCAACTCAGGAAATGCAAAAGCAAGTTTTTGAGGTTTACCAATCAAATTAATTGCACTTGCAATTTCCACTTGAAAGGCGCTGTGCTGAAACTGAGGCATAGGTTTCTGATAAATTTGACCGTCGATATATTCACTAGCAGGTTTGGTTTCTGGTAGTGCCAAAAATTCTGTGATTGATAATATCTTAGAATTTAGCGGCTGACTTGTTTCTAGACTTTTGATCTGCTCTGATGCGATCGCCATTACCTAAACCTCCATAAAAATCAGAAAGCCCACATACGCACTATTACGCAATATACAAAAAAAAAAGAGTGTCGCTGTAAAGCACCACCACTCTAAGAATACAAGCGATCGCAACTGAGCAAACCTCCAGGGTCAAACTGTTGTTGAATTTTAACCATCAGATCGCCAGCATTGCCCGTATATCCCCAAACATTGCCCAAAACTTGGTTGTTAAATTTCAAATCTTGCGGAGCTTCCAGAATTGTCAAAAATCCACTATGGGACTCAGCAATACTTCTCACCTTCGCTAATTGTTCTGCAACTTCAAGATTCTGTCCATCCTCTATGCGTAATACTCCTAAACCGCTACCAGCATGGATTTGCAAAAAATAGGATTGACTACTAAAAATTTGTTCGCATTGCTGTATGAGGGTCGCACTCGCCGATGATAAGATGCCCAATTTACAAACAATTGATTTATTAATAGATGATGGCGTTAAATTGCGAAGTTCATTTTGCCATAACAAATTTTCTAGCGATCGCCAAAAATCTTGAACTTGATCAATAATTTGCACCTGTAAATTTAATTCCTTGGCAAGGGTTGCCACGCGATCGCCTTGTTCAATCACGCTAACTTTAAGGCTAGAAAATTGCACCACTAAACCAACACCTTCTCCTAAGCCTAATTTCGTAATTACTGAAGCCGATAATAAATCGCAGGTCGTCGGAGTCAATACCGATTTACTAATTTGCTGCTGTAATTGGGCGATCGCCGCCCCTGCACCCGTCACTACGACAATTTGGCTAAATTCAGGCAAAGGATAAAGCCTAAAAGTAATCGTGGACGCAATCCCCAATGTGCCATAGGAACCTGTTAATAATTTCATCAGGTCATAGCCTGCCACATTTTTAACGACGCGCCCACCAGCTTTAACGACCTCACCATCGGAGCGCACAAACTCAATGCCCAAACACATGTCGCGCACACTGTTATAGCGATGGCGCAAGGAACCAGCGCTACCTGTCGCTAAAATCCCGCCAATAGTTGCATCTGGACTATAGGGAGGATCGATCGCTAAAAATTGGCTTTTCTCAGCTAAGACTGCTTGTAAATCTTGATACTTAACACCTGCCTGCACGGTCACGGTCAGATCGCCGACACAATGCTCAATGATCTGATTTAGGCGCGAAGTACTCACCACCACATCGGCGCGACTAACTAAACCACCCCAATCTAATTTGGTAGCCTTGCCACAGGGCAGCACTCGCAAGCGATGCTCATAGGCTAGGGCGATCGCTTTTGATAGCTGATCAATACTTTGGGGATAAAGTACACAGGCTGGCGGCAGACTATCAGGGGTAAGACTTTGTACTATGCGATCATGTAGATAGCGATCGCGCCCATGGGAAATGAAGTTGTCAAAGGCTATAACTTGATCCTTTTCCAAAAGCTCCGTAAATAATGCAACTAATTGATTATCTGGAAATCTCACAGGCTTAATATCCGTACATATAGATAGACCCAAGAATAAGATGCGCGTCGCGCACCCTATTCTTGAAATTAAAATAAACGCTTGCTACCATCGGGGCGAATAGTCCCCCAATTTGTTTTTGCCTGAGCCAACTGGTCATCAGAGATCTTAGCTCCTTTTAAATCTGCACCACAAAGATTTGTACCATTCAGATTTGCTTGATTTAAGTAAGCTCCTTTTAAGTTAGCACCACTCAAGTTAGCACCCGATAGATCGGCTTTACTCATATAAGCTGATTGCAGGTTTGCCTCTCGTAGATCTGCCAAAATCATTGAGGCACTACCCAAATCTGACTTTACCAAAATGGCGCGTTGCATTTTGGCTTCTCGCAAATTAGCACTATTTAACTTAGCTTGTGATAAATTTGCACCTTGGAAACTTGCGCCCGTCAAGTCACTATGACAAAAATCAGCTTCAACTAGTTTTGAGCGACTCATCACGATGCCCGCTAAGGTTGCACTACCAAAAGCAGCCTTGGTATAGTCTTGGTTCGCAAAATTACGCTTACCTTGACTATATTCGACAATAACTTTGCGTCCCCCCTTTAATTCACCACTTCCTATCCGACCACTACCAGCGCGAGTATTACCAGTAGTCATCATTCCAGTATCAAATTGTGTCCCCTGAGTACTGCCATATCTCTGTGATTGAATACGCGAGTTGGGCTGCTGTGCATTATTGGTAGCAGGTCTCATGGTCACAGATGAAGGTGCATTAATATTAGATGAATGCGTATTTATCGCTGGGGTAATTGCTCTCGGTGATTCATCGGCAATGCCGCCAGATTCTAATGCTCTTAATGCTTCTTCGGCAGAGCG
>Ga0316611_1000023_pt1 | contig 71919 bp, 62 predicted proteins | sample MIS2016202_MG_FD_207675 | JGI IMG/M metagenome (GOLD analysis project Ga0316611, IMG submission 207675) | Microbial mat bacterial communities from Middle Island sinkhole, Lake Huron, Michigan, United States - MIS.2016.202 | ecosystem: Environmental > Aquatic > Freshwater > Lake > Sediment... | reverse complement strand
CCCCCCGCCGCCCCCCCTAAAGCGGCCCCATCCCCCCAACCCAAACGGGAACCGGTGGCGGCCTCTGCGCCCACTGTGCCCCAAATGCCAGCGGCCAAGCCAGTTGCCAAACCTAAACCCTCGCCGAAAACTGCCCCTGGTGTTGACCCCACCGATCCGTTTTTCATCGTGGTTGAATCCCCAGGGGTTAGCACCCTTAACCCCGATAGCCCCTTTGCCCCGCCCCCCCCAGAGGTGTTAGCGGCTCCTCCGCCAGCGCCACCGCCTGGGGTGATCAATCCCTTTGCTCCCTTAGATGCTGCCGCTGAGTTAACCCCCGATTCCCCTTCTCCGGAGGGCTTTAATCCCTTCTTGGGGGAGTTTAAGCCGGGGATGAAGTCTTCCCCCGCTGCCGCCAGTTCATCCTTCTTTGGAGAGGATGATGATCTGGAGCTAGATTCAGGGGATGCTTTGGGGGATCTTGCTGATGATCCCTTGGCGGATCAAGATTTGGATCTTGCGGCCTATGGTATGAATTTGGAGCCAGCGATCGCCCCTGCCCAAGCTGCGGAAAATTTGGGGGGACTGAATTTTGAAGATCCAGACTTTGATGATCCGGATTTTGATGATCCGGATTTTGTCCCTGAGGATTTAGCCTCTTCCTCAATGAGTGCCTTTGAAGATCCCGATTTTGGGGAGGATCTCGACGTTACACCCCAAGATTCAGCCTCGTCCTCCATGAGTGCCTTTGAAGATCCCGATTTTGATGATCCCGGTTTAGATGATCCGGATTTTGCAGATCCCGATGTCACCCCAGGGGCGATCGCCCCTCCCGTAACCCTTGCGCCCCAAGCATCCCCAGCCGATGCAGATGGGGTCGGGGTTGTGTTTGAACCGATTCCCTATGATGCCTTTGACTGTCTCCATGTCCATCTAGATCAGCGCGATCGCGGCATTACGGGGTTAGCGATCAGCCCCGATGGCAGCATCATCTACACCTGCGGCCCCGATACCTATATCTGCGCTTGGGAACTTTACGAACTCAAGAAGTTTGCCCAGTTTGATCTCTATTCCAAGGGGGCAGATTGTTTAGCCCTCACCCCCGACGGCACAACGCTGCTCACCGGAGCTAGCCAGGGCAATATGAAACGGTGGGATGTCACCACGGGCCAATTGATTGCCACGTTTAATGAGGCTTCGATGGGGGTGAATGGGGTGGCGATCGCCTTTGATGGCCAAACCGTTGTCACCAGTGCCAACGAGAGCAATTTAAAACTGTGGGATTATGATACGGGGGATCTGTTGGGGCCGGTGAATGATGAATCCTTTGGCTCCACAGGGGTGGCGATCGCCCCCGATGGCCGCACGGTTTTAAATAGCTCCCTGAAAAGCAATATCTGTTTTTGGGATTTGGCCACGGGTGAATTATTGGGGCCGCTCAATGATGAATCCTTTGGGGCAACGGCGGTGACTGTTAGCCCCGATGGCCAAGCGGTGATCAGCGGCCATCAAGATGGCGTGTTAGCGATCGCCGCTTGGGAAACGGGACAGCCGCTCCGCATCATCAAAGCCCATGATCAGCCGATCACCGCCCTCGCCGTCAGCCCCGATGGTTGGTACATTGTCACCGCAACGTTAACGGAAATCAAACTGTGGGGCTGTTGGCTTGAAAATTAGCCTATGGCGGAGTTGATGGGCGATCGCTCAATTTTTGGCTGAATTTTTGGCTTAAATTTTGGTTGAATTCTTGGCTCAATTCTTGATCGCTGGGGCCTAAGGTCGGTAAAAGGTTAGCAAGGAGGGAAAACCATGGGGGAAAAGGCGATTTTATGTGGCTATTATGGCAAGGGCAATGGGGGGGATGAGGCCCTGTTAGCAACGCTGTTGCAGATGTTGCCGGATCACGTTCAGCCGATTGTTTTATCGGGGAATCCCCAGGAAACCTACAGCCGTTATGGGGTGGAAAGTTGCGATCGCAATTCTGCTTTTGCCCTCTGGGAAGCTTGCCAAAAAGCCGATTATTTCCTTTGGGGGGGCGGTAGTTTAATGCAGGATGTCACCAGTTGGGCGAGTCCGATCTATTACGGTGGCGTGATGGGGTTTGCCCAACAGCAGGGTTTAAAGGCGATCGCCTGGGGCCAGGGCATTGGCCCCCTTAAACGGCCCTTCACCCAATGGTTAACCCGCAAAGTTTTAGAAGGTTGCACAGCGGTTTCGGTGCGCGATCGCGCTTCGGCGGATTTAGTCCAGGGATGGGGAATCACGCCAGTTTTAGCCCCCGATCCCGTTTGGGCCTTGACCGCAGAACCTTGGGGGCGAACCTGGCCCCGGCCCACGGTGGCAATCACGCTTCGCCCCCATGCCACCCTCACCCCCCAACGATTACAAACCTTGATCACGGCTTTGCAAATCCTCCAACGGGAAACTGCCGCGCATCTGTTGCTTGTTCCCTTCCATCAAGGGGAAGATTTAGCATTGGCGGCGGCGATCGCCCCTCAACTGCAAGGCCCGGTGGAGATTATCCAAGAACCCGATCCGATCAAGCTCAAGGGTTTATTTCAACAGGTGGATTTAGCCATAGGGATGCGGCTCCACAGTTTGATCATGGCGGTTTCGGAAGGCTGTCGGGCGGTGGCGTTGAGCTATGACCCGAAGGTATCGCAACTGATGGCAACGGTGGGGTTGCCGGGTTGGGAAATGGGGCAATTGCCGGAAGATGGGGGGGCGATCGCTCAGGTTTTCGGGGAAACGTTAGCCGGGGCAGGGATTGAGGAGGAGGCGATCGCCCAATTCAAAACCGAGGCCCAATGGCATCGGGATCTCCTCCATTTAGTGATGTCGAAAACCCCGTAGGGGCGAAAAATCTTTCGCCCCCCCACAAATTTTTCGCCCCTACTTTTGGCAGTGGGGGGCGATCGCGGTTAGAATTCAGCCAATTTGAGCCAATTTGAGCTAAGTTTGAGCCAATTTTTTAGGGGCGATTATGAGTTATAGCGTCAGGATGACCGATCTACCCCCCAGTGAACGGCCCCGCGAACGGCTGTTAGAGTTGGGGGCGAAAAATTTGTCTAATGCGGAATTATTGGCGATTTTATTGGCCACAGGTCAGGGGCCGGGCAAACTCTCGGCGGTGGGTTTAGGCCATTTCATCCTCCAAACCTTTAGCGAATCCCACCAGGAAGATCCCTTAAGTGTGTTGCGCGATTGTAGCGGTGAGGAGTTGATGACCATTGATGGCATTGGCCCGGCAAAGGCGGCGACGGTGTTAGCGGCCATTGAATTGGGCAAACGCGCCTTTATCCTGCGCCCCGCTCCTCAAGCGATCATTGACAGCCCCCAATCCGCCGCCGATGCCCTCAGCCATGATTTGATGTGGCAACATCAAGAGCGGTTTGCGGTGTTGCTGCTCAATACTAAAAATGCCCTCCTGGGGCGACAGGTGGTTTCCATTGGCACAGCCACCGAAACCCTCGCCCATCCCCGCGATATTTTCCGGGAAGCGGTGCGCAAAAATGCTACCCGCCTCGTCATTGCCCATAACCACCCCTCCGGCATTACCGACCCTTCCCCGGAGGATATCCAGTTAACGGCGCAATTGTTGCAAGGGGCGCAACTGTTGGCCATGCCGATTTTAGATCATGTCATTTTGGGCAACGGCAGTTTTAGCAGTTTACGCAAAATTACGGATCTGTGGGAACGCTACCCCCAAGGAGATTAGGCGGTTTCAAGCGGGATAAAGAGTTTTTGCTTGGGGGCATATTGCCAAGCAATGCCATCGGGATCTTTTTGGCGGCTCCATTCCCCAAAAGTGGGGTCAGATTTGCGCTTGGTGAGGGTTCCGGAATGGACATCAAGGCGTTTGGCCAGTTCGGCTTGAATCAGGGCGGTGGGTTGGGAGGTTGTGGGGGAGGCGATCGCCTCCCGGCTTAGGGCTTCAAAATCCGCCACCGGCTCACTATCGGCAAAAATCGCCCCCAACGCACTGGCGGTGAGGAAATAGTAGGCGGTTCCCTGCTCGCCCAATTGCTGCCGTTTTGCGCCGTAATCATTGGCCCGTTGTTCTAAAAACCGTTGGGCCACACCTAGGGGAAATTCGGAACGCAGGGACAGATCAACGGCGGTTAAACAGCCTTTGTTTTCCTTTAACAGAGCATTAAAAGCGGGGTTAATTTTATCCCCCATCATTTTCCATTGGTACTGTTGCCAAAATTGGAGGGCGAGGGCGATCGCCACAATCCCCAACAGAATTGGCCAAGCAGAGTACAGAAAAACCACCAACAAGGCAAAGGGAATAATCAGAATCAGAATGCTAGCGGTACTGCGATCAATTACTTGTCCAGTCATAGTTTTCCCAGAATGCGATGTGCCAGGCTAGCGATCGCGCCCTTCCCCCTTGCCCTGCACCGGGCCAACTTGCTCAGATCAGAGTTTAAATTTTCTGCTCATTGGGCAACTGGCAAGGAATTGCGCAACGCTCTTGATGAAAGTCAAGATCTTCAACAAGACCATTCACCCTTTAGTTTAGGCCGTTTTTGCCAGACTGGATAACTCTAAACGAGCAAACATTGCCGCCCTTGCCTGGAGCGCAACATGATCATCGAGTTTTCGCAACTCGATTGCGGTTTGATATTTTTCTTGGAGGGCGGTTTGAATCAGCCAGTCCGCCAGAAAGGGGTTTTTCGGTAACAGGGGGCCGTGGGAATAGGTGGCGATCGCATGGCGATGGAAAGCCCCCTCCCAACCATCTTCGCCATTGTTGCCATAGCCCTTAATCACTTTCCCCAAGGGGGCCACATCCCCTAAATAGGTGCGGCCGCCGTGGTTCTCAAAGCCAATAATCACCGGAGCTTCAGGCCAGAGGGGTTTTAAGGCCGCCACTAATTCCGGCGGTTGCAATTCAAAGACCATATTGCCAATGCAACGGGGCGTATCCAGGCCCGGATGCTTCGTCACCAAATCCAGCACCCCTAGCCCGTCAATCCGTTGCCCCACCCCTGGCTCGTAATAGTTGCCGAGGAGTTGCGGTGAGCCACAGGTAAACACGCCCGGTGTACCGCCATTGAGTTTGGCCCGCAACTGAGCCGCCTTTTCCCCTTGGAGATCCCGCATCACAATTTCCTGCTGGCGATCCTGCGCTCCTCCCCCGACGATAATATCCACGGTGCTTAATAAACTGGCGGGGGCGGCTTGGTCAAGGCGGACAATTTCCACGGCAATATTGCGCCATTGGCAACGCTGTTGCAGACAAATGACATTGCCGCGATCGCCGTAGGTACTCATTAATGTGGGGTAAAGCCAGCCAATGCGCAGTTCCATGATTTTGCCCGTTGCATCCAAAAGGGGAGATGCTGGCCAGTGTGCCACAGGTTCGGCGGCGAAACCAACGGGATCACGACTAAAGTTGTGACGACAAACGTTCGTAGTTAGAACTTTAGTCCGCTAGGGGGAGTCCCCTTGTTAAACTAAAAAAATATTCTTTCTGTGCAGACCATGACCGAAATTCCTAAACTGCTGCTCGTGGATGATGAGCCGGGCCTGCGTGAAGCGGTGCAAGCCTATTTAGAAGATGATGATGAATTTGCGGTGACGGCGGTGGCGAGTGCCGTGGAAGCTTGGCAGGTGTTGGAAAAACAGACCTTTGATTTGGTGATTTCTGATCTGATGATGCCTCAGGTGGATGGCTATCAGTTTTTACAGCAGTTGCGGGGGGATGAGCGGTTTAAGAATTTGCCGGTGGTGTTTTTGACGGCGCGGGGCATGACCACCGATCGCATTCAGGGCTATCAGGCGGGTTGCGATGCTTATTTACCGAAACCCTTTGAGCCAGATGAACTGTTGGCGATTGTTAAAAATTTGCTGTTGCGGCGGGCGGTGGCGGAGGAAAGCCAGGGGGATAGTGCCAAGTTGGAGGCGATCGCCCGTGAGTTGGCGAGTATTAAAGGGATGTTGGATCAACGGGGCGGGATTACGCCTTCCCCGTCGCCCATCCACATTGATTTAACCCCCCGCGAACAGAGTGTGCTGGATCTGGTGGCTCAGGGGTTGATGAATAAGGAAATTGCCAGCCAACTTGAAACCAGTGTGCGCAATGTGGAAAAGTACGTCAGCCGCCTGTTTAGCAAAACGGGAACCAATAGCCGCACGGAATTAGTCCGCTATGCCCTCGAACATGGCTTAACCAAATAGGGGCGATTTTCCATAGTCTCCATCCCCCCATCTCGCCAAAATCATGGCTACCACTGACCATTCTCCAGCGAAGACCACGCTATCAGTAACGAGACGACGAGCGATCGCCTACAGTCTAGATTGTCTGATTCCGGGGTTGTATGGTTGGTTTGGCCCGTTCTATTTCCGCTTGGGGGGGAGTCTCCCTGAACCTGAATATCCGGGCGTGATCCATAGTTATGCCGGTCTTGCTGTTGTGCTGCCGGGTTATCGCATCTACAGCACCTATCAAGGCAGCTATAGCAGTAGTTAAGGGTTTTGAAATTTTTAAAACCCCAGGGGAGTGGACTGAAGTCCGCACTACGAACTGAGTCCCAATGATTCTATCTAGTGCGATATGACCCACTTTACAAGCGGCAGAGCCGCTAAAAACCCGTGCCACGGCAGAGCCATGGCACGAGATTGTTAAGAGATTGAGGGGGGATCTTGTTAAAAATGGGTGTCGAGCCATGTTTGGGCAATGCCGCGCTCCCGCTGGATTTGGGCGGGGAGATCGACGGGCAATTGATTGCTTTGGGCGAGGGCGCGATCGAACAAGGCCACCGCTTCAGCCACGGAGGTGCGATCGCTCTCCGTCGGTTCAATTTGCGCCACCCCTTGATTCACCTTGCCCAATTCATGGAGAATCTGGGCTTTGAGGTAAAACAGTTCAGGGTTATTGGGGGTAGAGCTTAAACTTTGGTTGATGTGGCGCAGGCCATTGCGGTAGGCGGTGCGAGCTTCCTCCGCTTTACCCGCCCGACCCGCTTTAAAACCAATATCCCGATAGGCGATCGCAATCCCCCGATCCACTAAATAGGTGGGCTGCCCCGTTGCCTGAAGCTGGGCGATCGCATTTTCCGGGCTGGACATGGGCAAATTCACCGCCAACAGCAACTCAATATAACCCTTCACTAACGCCAACTCCGGATCATTCAAACCCGCTTCTGTGTTGATCCGATCCGCCCGGTTTAGGTAGCTAAACACCTCCTGCACCTTCAACGCCGCCGCCACATAATCCTGATTGGTTTCCCAGTTGTAGGTTCCCTCCATAAACACCGCCGCCGCTAGGTAAAGATTGCCCCGCAGTTGATCTTGGGGGGAAGCATTGGGGCGATCGATCAGGGCTTGGGCCGCTGTGCGGGTGGTGGTCGCATAGCGGCGCATCGCCTCAAAATCCGTATCCATGTTGTAGGCCAAGGCCGCACGAATCGCAGGGGCGAGGGGATCACTGCTTTCCGATTGCAGCGCCCTTTCAATGTGTTCAATGGCACGGCGATAATTGCCATCGCGGAACATCGAGTTAAACGCCGCCTCGGTATGATTGCCGATATTGCTAGGGTTGTTATTGCCTCGGAAGGGATCCCCAGCCCAAGCCGCACTGCCCCACAGACTCACCAGTAAAACAGACGACGAGAAAAGAGCCAAACTGCGTTGACGTAAGCGTTGCATATTCATAGTCCTCAATGAATCCTTGCTGAATTTAAGTGGTGAGGGGCAATCGGGTTAGCGGGCCCGTGGGTTGCCCTTGTCGAGACGGGGGGTTGATCGGACAAGTTCCGAAAATGCTAGCGTAGAGAAATTACTGTTTTCCAAGGGATAATGCTCCATTTGCGTGATCTGTCCTATCATCCGGCCGCTGCACCCCGGCCCATCCTTGCCCAGATTAATCTGGCGTTACCTCCCCAACAGTTAGGGTTGGTGATTGGCCCTAGTGGTTCAGGAAAATCGACGCTCCTGGAAATTTTGGCAGGTTTGGCGGGTCAAACCAGTGGAACGATCCAATGGGGAACCCAATTCCTTGATACCTACGAATTGCAGTATTTGGCCGGCTTAGTGTTCCAGTTTCCAGAGCGGCATTTTTGCGGGAGTACGATTTTTGAAGAGTTACGCTTGGGCCATCCGGAGATTACGAGCGATCGCGTCCATGAGGCCCTGCAAGAAGTGGGCCTGGATCATCTCTCCCTCAGTGCTGCGCCGGTGACATTGAGCGGGGGGCAACAGCGGCGGCTGGCTCTGGCGGTGCAGTTGATCCGTCAGCCGAATATTTTGCTTTTGGATGAGCCGACGGCGGGCCTAGATTGGTCAATGCGGCAGCAGTTGGTGAAGTTGTTGCAAAAACTGAAGGAGCATTGGACGCTGTTGGTTGTTACCCATGATGCGGCGGATATGATGGCGATCGCCGATTGCCATTGGCGCATCACCCAAGGCCGTTTGGAATCTGTCACGGGGGAAGCTTAAACCGATGACCGTTACCTTTGATCATGTTGCTGTCCTCAGCCGGGAGGTAATTGCCGGGTTACAGATCCAAGCGGGGGGCCATTACCTTGATGCCACCGTAGGCGCGGGGGGCCACAGTGGGCAAATCCTCGCCGCTGCCCCTGATGTACAGTTAACCGCCTTGGATCGCGATGGGGAGGCGATCGCCGCTGCCCAGGCCCATCTCCCCCCAACGGTGCAATTTTGGCGGGGCAATTTTGCCGACTATCAACCCGGTACAACCCGGTTTGATGGCATTGTTGCCGATTTAGGCGTGAGTTCGCCCCAATTGGATCATCGGGAACGGGGGTTTAGTTTCCAGCAGGATGCCCCTTTGGATATGCGCATGGATCAGGGGCAAGACTTGACAGCGGCAACGATCCTTAATCATCAATCAGAAACAGATTTAGTACGGATTTTTTCCCACTATGGCGAGGAGCGTTTTTCTAAACGCATTGCCCGCCGCATTGTCGAACAGCGCCCGCTACAGACCACAACAGATCTCGTCGCAGTGATCATGCAAGCCATCCCTGCCTCCTGTCGCCATGGCCGCATCCACCCCGCCACCCGCGTTTTTCAAGCCCTACGCATTGCTGTCAATGGCGAATTAGAATCCCTCGAACGGTTTTTAAACGTGGCTCCTCAATGGCTGAAACCAGGGGGAAGAATTGCGATTATCAGTTTTCACAGTTTGGAAGATCGCATCGTTAAATATGCCTTTCGGGGTTCGGAATTGTTGCAAATTATCACAAAAAAACCGCTGATGGCTCAAGCTGATGAACAACGAGAAAACCGGCGATCGCGCTCTGCCAAGCTCCGTTTAGCCCAACGGGTAAGCGAGCTAGAATAGAAGCGGCTTTTGCTGACTGCTTTTCTTGCTGATACGCCCCCAAATCTCATGTCCCCAGATGTTCACTACGTCCAACGCATTGCCGATCTTGAAGCTGAAAACGCCGCCTTGCGCGAGCAACTCTCGGCCCAAACCCAAGCCCTCGAATGGCAACGCCTGAACGAGGAACTCAAGCACACCATTGAGGAGCGCACCCGCGAGCTAGAGGCCAGTCAGTTACGGCTCCAGTGCTTGGCGGATAATTTGCCGGGGGTAATGTATCAATTTCGCCTTGATCCCGATGGCACGCAAAGCTTTCCCTACGTTTCCGATGGCTGTCGGGATCTCTATGAACTAGAGCCGGGGGACTTTATCACGGCCTTTAATTTGGTTCATCCTGAAGATTTGCCGGTTTTACAAGCCATCATTGCCACCACCGCCCAAACCCTGGAACGCGCCCGTCATGAACACCGGATTATTACCCCTTCTGGCCAAATGAAGTGGGTGGAAATTCTTTCCAAGCCTGAACAAAAACCGGATGGGGCCATTGTCTGGGATGGTTTAATCATTGAAATTACGGCCCGTAAACAGGTGGAAATGGCCCTAGCCGATAGTGAGCGACGGTTTCGGGAGGTGTGCGAACAGACAGGGCAATTAATCTATGACTATGATTTAGCATCAGGGGTCATTAACTGGACAGGGGCTATGACTGCCATCACCGGCCATCCCCCCGATGCTTTTGAACAATTTAATGCAGCGGAGTGGGAAAGCTGGATTCACCCCGACGACCACGAGAAAACCCTTGGATTGTTGGATGAATGTATGGCAACGGGGCAACCCTACTACATAGACTATCGCCTCCGCCGTTGCGATGGTTCCTATCTTTATGTGGAAGACCGGGGGATCTTTTTCCGCAATGAGCAGGGGAAAGCCTACCGGATGTTGGGGACAATTGCTGATATTAGCGATCGCAAACAGGTTGAAGCGGAATTGTTTGCTTCCCGTGGTGAATTGCTCTCTCTCTTTAATGCCATTCAAGATGTGATTATTGTCATGGATCGCGATGGTCGCTATTTGAAAATCGCCCCCAGTAGCGCCCCCCTCCTGTACAAACCCTCAGAAGCATCCATCGGCAAAACCCTCCATGAACTCTTTCCCGCTGAAATTGCTGATGTCTTTTTAAGTCATATTCAACAATCCATCGATACCCAAGCCTTAGTCCGAATGGACTATAGTTTACCCATTGGCGATCGCCTCATCTATTTTGATTCCATTATTGCCCCCCAACAGGAAAACACCGTCGTGATTGTGGCGCGGGATATCACCAGCCTTAAGGTCGTAGAAGCAGAACTTCGAGAACAACAAACCCTACTGCAAACTACACTACAATCCGGCAAACTGGGGTGTTGGCGGTGGAACCGTTTCACAAACGAAGTATTTTGGTCTCAGGGTGTAGAGATGATTTTTGGCGTAGAGCCGGGAACCCTTGGAAGCACGTTTGATAGTTATGTGAGTTTGATTTATCCCGAAGATTTAGCAATAACGATGGCAACGGTAGAAACTGCCATTACCCAAGAAATTGACTACCATTGTGAACATCGCATTGTTCTTCCTGATGGTAAAATTCAATGGATTCGCGCAACTGGCAATATTTGGCGGGATTCCCAAGGAAAAAATATCGGCTTATTAGGGTCAGTCTTTAACACCACAGACACGAAAAATATCGAAATTGCCCTGCGGGAATCTGCGGAACAAATTCAACAACAGGCTTATCGAGAACAACTCCTCAACCAACTGACTCAACAAATCCGCCGCTCCTTAACATTTAATCTCGATAAAATTCTCACCACTACCGTTCAAGAAATTCAAGGCTTTTTAAAGGTCGATCGCTGTCATTTTGCTTGGTATCTGGATCTCGAAGAGGGTCAATATTGGGATGTGATTACTGAAGTTGCAGCCCCCGGCCTGCCGAGCTTAGTGGGTCGTCATCCTGCCGCTGCCTTTGGGGGTCTCTCAGAATTGATTTTGCAACGGCAAATTGTGCAGTTAGATGATACTCGTGATGTCGAAGATCTGAGGGTAAGAGAAGTTTTGCAAAACTTGGGAAATCGTTCAATGCTGGTTTTGCCCGTCTGGGATGAGGTGGGCGATCGCTATGGGGTTTTTGCCTGTACCCATAGCCAAGAATTACCGCCCTGGATGGATGATGAGGTGGAATTGCTGGAGGCGGTGGTGAATCAGTTGGCGATCGCCCTCACCCAAGCCAGCCTCCTCGCCCAAAGCCAAGCTAAAACCGAAGAAGTTACCCAAACCCTCGCCCAATTACAACGCACTCAACTGCGGTTAGTCCAAAGTGAAAAAATGTCCAGTTTAGGGCAGTTGGTGGCGGGGGTTGCCCATGAAATTAATAACCCCGTGAACTTTATCCATGGCAACTTAGCCCATGCTGATGAATACAGCACAGCCCTGATTGAACTGGTCAATGCCTATCAACAGTATTATCCTGATCCCCATCCAGAAATTATTGATTTAATCGAAGAACTGGATATTGAGTTTCTCAAAACCGATTTTAAAAATCTTTTACAATCAATGCGTGTCGGAACAGAGCGCATTCGTGCCATTGTTCAATCTTTGCGCACGTTTTCTCGCTTGGATGAATCGGAAATTAAAGATGTGAATATTCACGATGGCATTGATAGCACCTTAATGATTCTCCATACCCGTTTGCGAGCCAGTGACTTACGGCCAGGGATTCAAGTGATTAAAGACTATGGTCAATTGCCCCTGATTAACTGCTACGCCGGACAGTTAAATCAAGTGTTTATGAATCTAATTTCTAATGCCATTGATGCCCTCGAAGAGCGGGATAATCAGCGTTCTTTAGCAGAAATTCAAGCAGAACCGAGTCAGATTTGCATCACTACCCGCCGGGAAGGGCATCATATCACCATTGCCATCACCGATAATGGCTCTGGCATTGCCCCGGAAAATCAAGGCCGCCTCTTTGATCCTTTCTTCACAACGAAGGCGATCGGCAAGGGGACGGGGTTAGGGTTATCAATTAGTTATCAAATTGTCACGGAAAATCACGAAGGGGAACTGATTTGTACGAGCAAACCGGGAGAAACAACGTTTTTAATTGAATTGCCGATTCGTTAGGATATCAAACCGTGGCATTGAGCCGAGATTCCCCAGGTTGCTCAATCAATGGTGCTTCAGCCGTGACGCTGCTCTTTCCCATCATAGATTAACCGCTCTGACGCACCCTACGATTCAAGTAGGGTGCGTCAGACCGGATCAATAATCATGTTGAGGGTTGAATTGTGTCTGACGCACCGCTAGCATCATGGGTCTTAATCTGCGAAATGTGAGGTTAGGATTAAGGGAGCCAGGGATATTGGCGGAAATCCGGGGGGCGTTTTTCGAGGAAAGCCTGTTTACCCTCGCTGCCTTCGGCGGTCATGTAGTATAAAAGTGTCGCATTCCCTGCCAATTCCTGTAACCCCGCTTGACCATCACAATCGGCATTAAAGGCCGATTTAAGGCAACGGATGGCGATGGGGCTTTTTTGGAGAATTTCCTCGGCCCATTGCAGGCCTTCTGTTTCCAGTTGATCCACAGGAACCACATGATTCACTAAACCCATCTCAAGGGCTTGCTGGGCATTGTACTGCCGACAGAGAAACCAAATTTCCCGCGCTTTTTTCTGCCCCACACAGCGGGCTAGGTAGGAAGCGCCAAAGCCGCCGTCAAAACTGCCCACCTTCGGGCCAGTTTGGCCAAAAATGGCGTTATCAGCGGCAATGGTGAGGTCACAAATGAGATGGAGTACATGGCCGCCGCCGATCGCATAGCCCGCGACTAAGGCGATCGCCACCTTGGGCATGGAGCGGATCAGCCGTTGGAGATCGAGGACGTTGAGGCGGGGTGTGCCTTCTTGATCCAAATATCCCCCTTCCCCCCGCACCGATTGATCGCCGCCGGAGCAAAAGGCATATTTGCCATCACTGTGGGGGCCGGCTCCGGTGAACAGCACCACGCCAATGCGGGGGTCTTCGCGCACATTACAAAAAGCGTCGTAGAGTTCCTGTACTGTTTCGGGGCGGAAGGCGTTGCGTTTATGGGGGCGGTTGATGGTGATTTTGGCAATCCCATCGGTCTTGTGGTACTGGATATCTTGGTAGGCTTTAACCTCTTGCCATGCGATCGCCATCTTCAGCTTCTTGATAAATCGGTTTCTCTACCATACCGGAGTTGGGGGGGATCGGTGGGCGATCGCCTAACAATCTTAAAAAAATATTAAGAAAATAGTTCTGTAACTTTAAATTCAGAAATCATCACGGTTGTCCAACTTGTCAACAAAGTTGTTGAAAATCTCAACAAGAGGGTAAAGATTTGTGCGGCTCATCCTGGAGAAATGGGGCGAATTTTGGTTAAGGGTTGTTGCTAAAACTGGCTGTAGGGATCTGAGATCAATCTTAACCTAAGCCCTCACCCCCAAGCCCAGCCCAGGAGAGGGGAGTAGGACGATTCACGAATCATTGAGGATTGTAATAGGGGTGAAGGGAGGGGATTGTCGATGAGATTGGCGGTTAAACCCTTGGGGATCAAGTAAAACAGAATCTATTTTGATGTAATTCCGTTGACATTCGCCGTTGAAGAGAGATAATAAAAGAGAGCGTTTCCATCCGTTGATCAATCCCTCTTTAAATCCCTTTAACAAATTCTGTGCTTAAAACTGAGGCTATTATGGTTAGAATTGAAAAAATTTATTGTCCGAATTGCGGCAGCCATGCCGAGAAACGCTATTCCAGCAAGCACAACACGATTCAAGTGGAATGCCCCGCCTGTGATTACTTTTTATTAAGTTGTGCCCAAACCGGCAATGTCCGCGAGGCCTACGCTCCTGGCATTGCGGTGAGTTAATCCCTCGGGGCGAAAAATCTTTCGCCCTCCAATCTTTCTTTCGCCCTCAATCTTTTGCCCCTATCAAGGAAGGGCGATCGCCTCAATCGCTCGTAAAAAATCCTGATTTTGCCAGTTTGCGGTTAAGGTGGCGGCGATCGCACAGCCCCCCGCCCCTACGCCTTCCTTGACATAGCCCTGTTCATAGGCTCTCAGGGTGGAAATTGTGGCATCGGTAAAATTGAGTTCTGTTGCCAACAGCGGTACAGGGCCAATGGCTTCAGCGAGGCCCACCGTATCCCCCGTCGGATCTTCTGCAACCCAGCGGGTCGTTCCCACAACCATTTGCGCCGGTTCCCAAGGGATGCGGTGGTAATCATGAATGGCCTGAGCTAAGGCATAAACTGCTAACATCTGCGTTCCCCCCGCCAACAACACCCCCCCGCGCCGACTAGCGGCCATCGCCATCCCCGCTGCCACACATTGCATCGGATCCCCCACCGCCGCCAATACCCTCAAGGGATCAGGGTTTGGCCCTAAAGCCGCTTGGGCTAATCCCCTTTGCACGAGGGCGAATTTTTGGCCATGGTTGCATTGGGGATGGGAACTATTCACCTTGCCCGTTGCGGCAATGCCCAAACCGAGGAGAACGCCTAGGGCCGTCGTCGTTCCCCCCACCACGCATTCCCCAATTAGCAGATAGCGATCCGCGTTAGCGTACTTATCGCCCCCACTGAGGCGATCGCCCCAGTTCAATCCCTGCTGAACCAAATCCTCCACCATTCCCAAGGGCAAAGCCTTCCCGGTGGTGACACATTGGGCCGGCATTCCTCCCAAATCGTGACAGGGGACAGCGGGGGGCTGGGGCAGGCCACTATTGAATAAATCCACCGGCATCGCCAACCCAGCAACGACAGCACGACTGATCAATACCGGGGAAGCACCCTGATCCAAGGGAGGTAAGGGGTAAGCGGGATCCGGTTGGGGGCCATTGATCAGAAATTCCGCATCGGCGATCGCCGTATATTGTCGATCCGTCGGCGTGGCCCCCGCTGCGGAAATTCCAGGGCGTAAACCCGTTGCCGTAAAGCCCAAAATACAGGCAAAATGGGGACGTTTGTGCCGTTGTTGGGCTAACCAAGCTTGCCCTTGGTCGGGTTGCGTGTAGAGTTTAATCATGATTCTTGTGTGAGCCGATTCCCCCCTATGAAGATTCCCTCTGTTTTGAAGCTTAACCTGTGGCAGGGTTTTCTTTGGCTTGGTCTGGGTACAGTGACGGCGGGCATTGTGATCATGGGTCTGGGTCAAACGGCTTCAATTGCGGGCATTGTTGCTTTAACGGTGGGGCTGTTGTTGATGGGGATAGCGTTGGGGCTGCGAAGTGGCCTCTGGCAACGGTTGGCGCAACAACGTTCTACCCAAGTGAATACCAATGGCATCATTGCGACTTTGGCAGTGTTGGCAATTTTAGCCTCGATCAATGTCTTAGCGGTGCGCTATTCCACCCGGTTAGATATTACAGAAACGAAACTGTTTACCCTTTCGACCCAAACCGAGGCGATCGTCAGCAGTTTAGAAGAACCGCTCACAGTCTGGATCTTTGAACCCGTCCCCAACCCCATTGATCAAACCCTGCTGAATAACTACAGTCGCCTCAGCCGCTATTTTCGCTACGAATACGCTGACCCCCAATTTGATGTCACGGTGGCCAATCGCTTCAATGTGGAGCGGATTGGCGAAGTTCATTTGGAATATGGGCGTAAAACCCAGTTGATTCAAACCTTGCAGGAAGGTAGCCCCCTCTCAGAGGTGCAGATTACCAATGGCATTGAAAAGATCCGGCGCGATCGCCCCTCGATCATTTATTTTCTCCAAGGTCACGGCGAATTACCCCTCGATCCCGTGGAAGGGGGCCTTTATGAAGCGGTGAATCACCTCCGGGAAAAGGGCTATCAAGTGGAAACTTTGGATATTACCGCTGTGGGCCAAGTACCACCGGAAACCACTGTTTTGGTGATTGCCAGTCCTTCCCGGGCGTTGTTTGGGGGTGAAGTCCAAGCAATTAACGATTATCTGGAGGCGGGGGGCAGTGCCTTGATGCTTTTTGATCCCGAAACCGCCTCCGGTTTAGAAACCCTGTTAGGGGAATGGGGTGTCACCCTTGACGGTCGGCTCGTGATTGATGCTTCGGGGGCAGGGGATGCGGTCAATTTGGGCCCCGCAACACCCATTGTCACCAACTACGGCAGCCATCCGATTACCGCGAGTTTCCAGAATAATATTTCCTTTTATCCTTTGGCTCAGGCGATCCTGGTCGATGCTCCGGAGGAAGTCACCACTACACCCTTAGCGATCACAAATACGGAAAGCTGGGCAGAGCGAAATGTGGCCTCGGAAAATTTAGAATTTAATGCTGAAGAGGATCAACCGGGCCCGTTGAACTTGGGGGTGGCCCTCACCCGTCCCGCTGACCCTGACCAGGTGGCGCAACGGTTGGCGGCGATCGCCCCAACCCCGGAGCCTTTTCGCATTAATCCCTTAGCGCCTGAAGCGGGGGAAACGCCTGAGGCATTGGAAGATGCTGAAGAGCCTGAGGCATCGGAAGAGCCGGAAGAACTTCAAGAACCTGAAGAACCCGAACCGGATCCAGAATCTCGCCTCGTGGTGTTTGGGAATGCCACCTTTGCCAGTAATGGCTGGTTTGGGCAACAACTGAATGGCGATATGTTTCTCAATGCGGTGAAATGGCTGGCGGATGAGGATGAGGGTTTGCTGGCGATTCGGCCCAAGAATTTAGAAGACCGGCGGATCTACCTTTCCCTAGAGCAGGCAACGCTGTTGGGCTGGTTGGCAATTATTATTTTTCCGGGGTTGGCGTTTATGGCGGCGGCGGTGGTTTGGTGGCAACGGCGTTAAGTTGCGATGTTGCCGACGGAGTTGCTGCACTATCGATTTCGCGGGGAAACCGTGATTCCTCAACGCTTGCCCCTAGATGAGCGTATTTTAGCCATGGCCAGGGAGGCGATCGCCGCTTTCACCGATTACCAAGGCCAAACCCAGGGCGCTCTCGATGAACATCTGCAAATCCTCGAAGGGGATAGCACCGATTACCGGATCAAGCGGGGTTTTGCCCATATTTTGCGCAACAGTTTCAGCACGTTTGAAATGATCAGCCCCTTGGAGCCGTTGGAGTTGCGCGATCGCCTCTTTCGCCTCGCTGCCCAAGCCCCGCCCACCCCCACCCGTCGCGCCCAAACTTTGGCAAAGTTAGCCGAGCAACTCAGTGCAGAATTAGGCAAGTTAGTCTTACCTGAAGCCATTGCCCAGGGCCTCTATGCCGATCTTCCCGAAAACCGCATCCTCACCCAATTTGATCCCCCCGATCCGGCGGATTTAATCCACCGCTACAACTTGGCTCAAGTGCAGGGAATTTTTTACAAAGCCAGCGAGGTGATCATTCAAGCCCATCGCAATGTGCCGGGGCAATATAAATTGCTGTTTCGTTATCTCAAACTGTTTCAACTGATGACCTACATTGAGGGGGATGTAGACCACGGTTTTACAATTAGCCTTGATGGCCCCACGAGTTTATTTAAACCCAGTACCCGCTACGGCCTCGCCTTTGCGAAAATGTTGCCCGCCCTGCTCCATGTCACGAAATGGAGCCTCAAAGCGACATTGCAGCACAAGGATTCCTATAGTAAAGCAGTCCGTCAGGGACAATTTAGCCTCGATCAGGGCTGTGATCTCGTCACCCACTACCCACCGGGAAAGCCCTACGACAGTATGCTTGAAGCCGCTTTTGTGGCCCGTTGGGAAAAGCTGAAAACCCCCTGGCAATTGGAGCGGGAAGTGAATTTAATTCCCATCCCCGGCAGTGTGATGATCCCGGACTTTCGCCTTGTTCATCCGGATGGGCGGGATTTCATTTTGGAAATTGTGGGATATTGGCGGCCGGAATACTTGCAAAAAAAGTTTCGCCAAGTGCAACAGGCAGATGTGAGCAACTTAATTCTGGCCATTTCTGAGCGGCTCAACTTGGCCAAAGCGGGGATCAATCCCCAAACCATCCCTGTACCTGTGGTGTGGTTTAAGGAGAAGCTCAACCCCAAGGATATTTTGGCGTTATTGGATTAAACGATCATGGGTGTGCAGTTAGAGACTAGGCCAGGGACGGGGGATTTAGTGCTGGGGAATCGGTTGGCGGTTGCGCCGCTGGATGGGTTGGTGTTGGGGGATGGGGAACGGGGAACGGGGAATGGGGAATGGGGGACGGGTATTCAAGAATCTGGCCCATGGCCTATTGCTCATTCCCCTTTGTATCTGCGGGATTTGCCCCCGGATTTGGCTGAAGCGGTGAGGGGTCTTTTGGATGATTCTCCTCTCGTACAACGTCGGGCCTATCGGCTGTTGCGGGATCTGCCCCATCCTCAAGTCCAAAAAATTCTGCGATCGCTCTTGCCCTATGGTTTGTTTGCCCAGTTGTGTGAGATTCGCGTGGGGCAGCATTTGGCGGTGAGTCCGTCAGGAAAGGCGATCGCCCACCATACCCCCCAAGGTCTCGTCATCCAAACCTTAGCCAATCAAAAAATTCTCCACCGCATCCCCGGCCAGCCCTCCCCCTGTTTGCTTAGTGGGGATGGCCAAACCCTGATCCGGATTGTGGGGCAACCGGAGCATTCCCTAGAACTGTGGCAGGGGGGGGAACAACAACCCACGCCGCCGATTAGCGGTTTTAAAACCGTGGCTTTAGCTTCAGAGGCGATGGTGGGGGCGATCGGTGTTAGCGCCATCATTGCCTATCCGAATGGACAAGTAGATCGCTGGCATTTAGCCACCGGCAAGCTCATCAAACACTTACCCCCCACCCGTCACAGTTCCCTCCTCACCCTCGCCCTCAGTGCCGATGGCCAGGCGATCGCCACCGCCCACACCGGCCAACGGGTGCGCATCATCTCCCCCAATGGCCGCCCCTACACCCTCGCCACTGCCGCCCATCATCTCGCCCTCACTGCCGACGGCCAAACCCTCGCCACCGCCCACCCCAACCAAGGCATTCGCCTCTGGGATGTGGTCAGGGGTCAGCCCCTAGGGATGTTGAGATCCCCCAACATCGGCACAATCACCACCCTCGCCTTCACTCCCAACGGCCGCGTCCTTGCCACCGTCCTGGAAACCAGCCAAGGCCCCCATCAGATCCAATTCTGGGATCTCCACCAAGGGGATTGCATCCAAACCCTCACCGCCGCCGGTGGCCCCATCACCCAGATCGTTTTTGCCGCCCAAGGCCATGCCCTCCTCACCGCCCATCAGGATCAACAACTACGTCTCTGGGCCGTGCCATGAAAAACCCTTGAGCGAGGAGAGAGGAGAGAGGATAGAGTTTTCTCACTCCTCTCTCCTCACTTCTCACTCCTCACTCCTCACTTCTCACTCCTCACTCCTCACTTCTTCCCTCAAAAAACCTCCTAAGACATCGCGTAGGGTGGGCAATGCCCACCAGGAGAGGGTTTCAGATTTCTGAAACGTCCTAACAATACTGACTACTGCTATAAAATTTCGCCCCTACGCAAATCTAAGGATAACAACGGAATCGCAAAAACCCCCCAGGCATTCACCCAGGAGGTAATACAATTACGGCCGAATCAAGGGAGCAAAGTGGGAATCTTCCTACTTCCCACTTCCCACTCCCTACTTAACGAATTCCCACCGGCTCAAAGCTGGGAACCACCACTTCGCTATCTTGCTTGGTGAGTTTGTTGTACAACTTCTCGGTGTTGGGGAAGTTGGCCGCCGGGAGCGTTGGGAAACGCCGATAGGGGACGGTATCTTCACCGAAGAGTTGCACATATTCCATGCTGTTGACCATCGCCCCAATGAAGGCGCGAACCCCTTGGGTAGCGAGGATTTGGTTGTAGGTTTGGATTTCCTTTTGGTTTAAGGGCGCACGACCGAGGAAGTGCTTCGTCCCCATTTCGATCACCTTCGTGTTGGGATAGGGGGCATAGAACTCTTTGAGGTAGAGTTCCGAGCAACCTAAACCTTCCACAAACTCTTTGACGGTGATTTCGCCGTTGCCAAGTTTGCTTTCCAGGGCGGTGAATTGGGTTTGAATCGTGTAGGGGGAGAGATCCCGCTCGAAAATTTGGCGATAGGTGGCGGCGATCGCATTCTTCAGCGCCACTTTGTCGGCGGTATTGGTAAGCTTGAACACCTTCGTTTGTTGCCGCTGTACCGTCACCCCTTGGTTGACCCGGAAAGCCACATCCGGCTCCGTCCGCACGCCAGAAACTTGACCCAACTCGATAAACCGAGGCGTGGTTTCCACCGTCACCTTCGTTGCAAAGTCGGGTTTGAGTGCCCCAGGGCGAGCCATGCGCATTTGCATCCCCGCTGGGGTGACATAACGTTCATAGGGAACGGTATCTTCCCCAAACACCTCGTTATACTCATCGCTTTCTAGGATCGCATCCACTAAAGCGTAGAAGCCTTTTTTCGCCGAAATGTCAAAGTAGGCGTTAATTTCCTTCCGGCCGTAGGTGGGGCGACCCAAAAGGCGACGGTGGATGTATTCGATCGCCTTACAGACGTACATCGAAGACCAGTAGAGGTTCCGGAACACATCGGATTTCGCGAGAATTTTGATAAACTCGCGCACCGTAATATCACCGTTCTCCAGTTGAATTTCCGCCACGGTGAGCCGTTGACCCGCATAGAGTTCACGACCGAACACCTGGCGATAAGCCGCCGTGATCAGTTTCTGGGTGCTGCTTTCGGAGTATTTGACACTCACGCCTTTCGCCCCACCGGGAATTTGATCCAAGCGGAACACTTTCGCCCCCAAAGAGCCAGGGAATTCGCCCCGCGCTTTCGGGTTGCCAGTTTGGTTGGCCGTCGCAGGGCCACGATGGATGAGGATGCGGCGGGTATCCTTGCCAAAGGGCGAGGGGCTGGTATTCGGGTTGCGGGTTTCTTTCGGGAAAATCGCACCGAACTGGATTTCTAACGGATCGTTGCCTGCACCGTAAACGTGCTGATCCGGTAGGGGTTGGTTGTACTTCGCAAAGGTGGTGATAAATTGCGGTACTTTGCGGAAAGGCGCACTGTAGTTGAACAGGTCTTGCTGCATCCCCCAGTTGCGGCATTCCTGGGCCTCTTGACCCAAGCCCCGCAGGTAAGGCACGGTTTCCTCCCCAAAGTAATCGGCGTATTCTTGGGAATCCACCAACGCATCCACAAGGGCGGGTAAACCACCAGTGGAAACGATCGCAAAATAGCTTTGCACCTCTTCGCGAGAAGAAGGCCCACGACCGAGGATGTGGCGGAAGGCCAACTCTAAAGCGCGGCTGTTGATGAAGGGTTCAAAAAACTGCTTGCGATAAAGGGGGGATTTTGCCAAGCGACGGACAAACTCTTTCATGGAGATGTCGCCATTTTTCACCTGGGATTCTAGGTAGGAAATGGATTGGCTGTAGGCACGGATGATATCCCGCTCAAACACCTGGCGGTAGGCGGCTTTGATGATGCTTTCTTTTTCCGTGGAGGAAAGGCCCGGCTTCATCACGAATTTTTGCCGCCGCTCTGCTGCGTTGAAGTAGCTTTGGGGCAGTTGTAAACCCTGTTGATCGGGGGATTGCCGCTGACGAACTTTATCCGAGGGGATGGGGGCTTTAAATTCCGCCACCGCCACATCAAAATATTCCGTCACCAAAGCGAGGGCTTCCTCGTCGGAGCTAAAATATTTGCGGGCCGCCACCTTCATTTCCTGCACTGCCACCAAGGTAGCCGCGCTGGAGCAGGCGTTTTCGATGATTTCCCGTAGACCCCGGACGTTCACGGTGATGATGCTGGGATCACCGGCCACGATCGCATAGGTGACATAGCGCAACATCCAAGACAAATCCCGGAGGGATTTCTGCATATTGCGGGGGCCATACTTGCTGATCGGAATCGTGCGGAACCCGGCGGGGGTTTCAATTTTATTCCCGGTGCTTAAAAAGAGGTTTTTGATACTGTCCACTACCCCATTGCCGCCGCCGCTTTCAACGTAGGTGACGGTGCCGAGGGTCATGCCTTCTTTCATGCCTTGGCCTGCGCCGATGGCGGTACTCATGGCCGCCTCCGCTGCATCAACGGCGGGCTTTTCCAAGAAGGACATGGGGGAGCCGCCGGTAAAGATCCGGTTGGCGGCGCGGGATACGATGATTTCAGAATTTTGGGAGATGGTTTGGGCGATCGCCAATCGCTTATTCCCAGACTCGAAAAATGCTTTGAGTGTCCCTAGCTCCCGGATATCGGGAAAACGGTCTTGTTGTTCAGCCTGCGCGATCGCCGACGTAGGAACCGTTTGATATAGTTGCGGGCGGGCTAAGGAACTGCCACCACTTGCCGTAATTGTCATAATCTGCTCAATTCTCTCCTATCCACGGTTTTCACACAGAGGTTTTAATCTGATTCACAGTAATCCCTGAGGGGAGTTTAGCCGCTTCACCGCTGCCACCCCCAAAGGGGGGGAAACGCTGAAAACAAACCCGAACCACCACTAGACTCCAGGATAGGGCAGTGGTGTTAATCCCCATGAATCAAAGGAATTACAAAATTTCCAGTCTATAAGTTTGAGTCAGTTTTCAGATTAAACCGTTTCTGGATTCCTGAGTATCTTTGTTAAGAACTGTATCAATTTATGGCCATTGGCAACGGGGTGAGGCTCAATCTGCTGCTAATCGCGGTTTTCCTCGGGCCGGGCTTCCACAGGGGGTTCCACCGATAGGGCCGCATCGGGGGTAACGGCCATCGGTTGAGCGGCATTGGGGTTGGGCAATTTCCACTGACCTTGGCGTAATCCCGTCAGCCATTGCTTGAGCAGGGGTTTATAGAGGTAGATTAAAATGCCCAAGGCACAAAACACCGTGATCAAGTTCCCCCGAGAGTCAAATCCAAATTTCGCTAGCTCTGCCCCCAGGAGAACCCCTTGAGCGATGCCCGTCCCCCGCAACAGTTGAGGATCATAGTTCTGAACCAGGCTAATGCTGAAATAGAGGGTTAAGAACCCCAACAGCAGCGTTAACGCCGAAAGGAACGTCAGGGAAAAATTACCGACAAAGGGAAAGCTCGCATCCACCCGCTCACTCGCCTGAAATCCGCCCCCCAAAATCACCAACGCCCCTTTTTGAACAAGCAGCAGAACACTGAGGGGAATGGTGATCAACGCGCCGATAAACTGTAAACACAGGACAATAGTGAGATCTTTGGTGACAGTATTCATTTAAAGTAACCTTGGCCGAGGTAGTGATCAGGATAGGGGGCGATTTATGATTGGATTCTATGATACTTAGCGGTGATGAGGAGTGAAACCTGCTGATCCAAAACTCAATCTGATCATTTTCCCCCGATGGGCGGGGATGATGCACCGGAATCTCGATTGAGCATCAGGGTTCCCTTGGTGTTTAAAGACGGCAGCCCTTAGGGGGATTCCCCTGGGGGTGAGGGTCGGGCTAGGAAAAGTTGCCGCCAGTGGTGGGGGGCAAATATGGTAGTTTCTTGACGTTGGCAGGGGGATTGAAAGGGGCAGGAGCGACAGATGGAGTCAGGGTGACTAACCTGAGGAAAAGGAATGCGATGATCTTGATAGGCAGCTTGGGCGGTTTCCAAGGCCATGACAGACCGCCGTAACTGCCTCTCCGTCTGTCGATACCATTGCTGATCATAGTCAAAGCGCTCACAGTGAACGTGATTTCTGTTTCCCACGATCCAATAGGCCATTGTAATCTGTTCGGGGGCATAGTCTGAGGTGGCCGCGAGGACAAAGGGATAGAGTTGGGTTTGCCAGTTTTGTTGGAGAATGGGGCGCGGCGGTGGGGTTTGATAGGTTTTCCAATCAAAAATAAAGGCGCGATCGCCCTTCACCATCAAGAGGTCATAGATCACCGTTAAGGCCACCCCATCCCACACCAGGGTTCGGCTCTGTTCCGCCATGCGGCTGATGCTGGCATTGGTTAAATCCGGTACGGCGGTTAACAGGGCATCATACATCGCCTTTAAGGGGTCATCCGGATCGAGAATTGTCTCAAGGGGCAAACCCAGTTCCCGCTGTTGCATTAGGTGGTGGAGGCGGCTACCCCGATCAAGCTGGGCTTGATGATCGGGGCTGATGGGGGCATTGAGTTGATCCAGATATTGATATTGATAACGGCGGGGACATTTCGTAAAGGTGTTGAGATGGCCTTGGGAGAGGCGGAGGAGGGACATAGGGTGTAAGGGCGGACAATGGGCTCCGGCGATCGGTTTTGGGGTGGGTTGTAGCACTGGGGAGCAACCTGTGGCAACATCATCAGGTAGAATCTGCACATTTTTTAACGATTGAGCAATGGTAGCGGTAGCAATTTTGGCAGCGGGGCGCGGCACAAGGATGAAGTCGGATTTACCCAAAGTCCTCCACTGCATTGGGGGTAAAACCCTGGTGGACCGGGTACTAGGGAGTTGTGACACGGTGACTCCGACGCGGCGGTTGGTGATTGTCGGGTATCAGGGCGATCGCCTCCGGGCCGCCCTTACCCCCTATGGGGATCTTGAATTTGTTGAGCAGGCCCAACAGTTAGGTACGGGTCACGCGATCCAACAATTGTTAACCCCTTTAGCGGATTTTGCCGATGATCTCCTCGTCCTCAATGGCGATGTTCCCCTATTGCGGCCGGAAACCATTGCCGATCTCTTAGCCACCCATCGCCGCCATGATAACAGTGCCACGCTGTTAACCGCCCAGTTGGCGGATCCCAAGGGTTATGGCCGGGTGTTTTGTGACGATGAGCAGCGGGTGGAGAAAATTATTGAGGATCGCGACTGCACCCCCGCACAGCGGGAGAATACGCGGATTAACGCCGGGATTTACTGCTTCAACTGGCCCCAACTGGCGGCAGTGTTGCCCCAGCTCTCTAACGAAAATGATCAGCAGGAATACTATCTCACCGATGTGTTTGGGATGCTCGATCGCGTCATGGCGGTAGATGTGGGGGATTTGGCGGAAATTACCGGCATTAATGACCGGCGACAATTGGCGATCGCCGCTGACCTGCTGCAAACCCGGATTAAAGATCACTGGATGCGGGCCGGGGTCACGCTGATCAGCCCCGACAGCATCACGATCGACGACACCGTAACCCTCGCCTCCGATGTGATCATCGAACCCCAAACCCATCTGCGGGGCAATACCACCATTGCCACCGGCTGCCACATCGGCCCCGGTAGCTTGATTGAAAATAGTACGCTAGCGGAAAACGTTACAGCGCTTTACTCAGTGATTACTGATAGCACCGTTGCCGCCCAAACCCGCATCGGCCCCTATGCCCATTTGCGCGGCCATGCCACCGTGGGCGAAGCCTGTCGCATTGGCAATTTTGTCGAATTGAAAAAAACCCAACTGGGCAGTAAAACCAACGTATCCCACCTTTCCTATTTAGGGGATGCCACCGTGGGCGATCGCGTCAACATCGGGGCCGGCACGATCACCGCCAACTATGACGGCGTAAACAAACATCAAACAATCATCGGCAACGGCAGCAAAACCGGCTCCAATTCCGTCCTCGTCGCCCCCCTCACCCTTGGGGAAGGCGTAACCATCGCCGCTGGCTCCACCGTCACCGAAAATGTAGGAGATGATGCCCTCGTCATTGCCCGCGCTCGCCAAGTCGTCAAACCCGGCTGGCGATTAACCCCCCCCAACGACTAAAGCCCCCCGTTCGTAGCGAGGACTGCAATCCTTTAATCCTGATCTTCAGGGCTAAAGCATCCGCAATAGACCCTGTTGCCCTAACAGCAACTCCCGCACCAAAGCAATAATCCCCACCCAAATAATCGGGGTAATGTCCACCCCGCCGAGGGGGGTGATCATTTTGCGAGTGGGGGCTAAGAGGGGTTCTGTGGGGATAGCGATCAGGCTCCAGGGGAATTTTTGCAGTTCCACCTGGGGATACCAGGTCAAAACGATCCGGAAGATAAACAGCACAATCATCAACGCCAAAAAGACCCCTAACCCTAGGTTGATCCAGTCCATTGTTTGCCCACAGAGTCACAATCGTTGGCCATTGTACCCTAAGACTTAGACGAACTGGGTGAGCGACACAATCCCAGCAGTGGCAGTAGGAGAACCCCTTAGGGCTAAGATCGAGATCGTCCCATTGCAAAGATTGTTGATGATCACGGTTCACGTTAAGCTTTTTGCCATTTATCAAGAAGCCTATCAAGCCTCAGAAATTGATGTAGAGTTGCCCCCCAATGCTCCTGTGGTGGCGGTATTGGATCGGGTGATGGTGACTCATCCCCAGTTAGAGCAGTGGCGATCGCACACCCGTTTTGGCGTTAACTTTCAATTTGTCCCTCCCGAAACCTGCCTCCAACATGGCGATGAAGTGGTATTAATTCCCCCCGTTAGTGGCGGCTAAGGGAAAACCCGGAGCAGGCGAGACTTGGGGTGAAATTCACGATTAGAATCAAAGACGATCCTCCTTTGCTAATCCCATGGCTGACGACATTCGCCGGTTTCCTTGCCCCCAATGCGGTGCAGACCTCGCCTTTGCCCCTGATGTAGCCCAATTGCAATGTGGTTACTGTGGTTGGGAGGATACTACGCCCCCCGCTACCCAAGGCAAGGTGGAAGAACGCGCCTACGATCGCTACTTCCAAACCCAAGCCACCCAACTCGTCACCCTTTCCCAGACTGCCCTCAGCGTCAATTGTAATAACTGCGGTGCGAGTATCACGTTTGAACCGCCTCAAACCGCCGGGCAATGCCCTTTTTGTGCTGCCGCCATTGTGGCCCAAGCCCACAGCCCCGATCCCGTCCTCGCCCCCGAAGGCGTGGTTCCCTTTACCGTCGGCCGGCGGGATGCCCAGAATCAGATTAAAAAATGGCTCAGTAAAATCTGGTTTGCCCCCAATGCCCTCAAAAAATTAGCCCAACCGGAAAAAATCCAAGGGGTCTATCTCCCCTTTTGGACTTACGATGCCCAAACCCGCAGCCGCTACCGGGGTGAACGCGGCACGTACTACTACACCACCGAAACCTACACCGACACCAATTCTGAAGGTAAATCTGTGCAAAAAACCCGCCAAGTCCGCCATACTCGCTGGCGATCGGCTCAGGGGAACGTATCCCGCTTTTTTGATGATGTGCTAATTCCCGGTACAACGTTGGTGGAGCGGCGTAGGCTTGATGCCCTCCAACCCTGGGGTTTTCCCGATTCCGTTAAACCCTATGATTCTTCCTACCTAGCGGGCTTTGAAGCCCAGCGGGCGCAAGTCACCTTAGAACAGGGCTTTGAACAGGCCCAAGGGGTGATGGCGGAGCAAATTCGCAATGATGTGCGGCGGGATATTGGTGGCGATGAGCAGCGGATCCATTCCGTTGCCACAGATTATGCTCAGGTGACGTTTAAACATTTGCTCTTGCCGGTGTGGATGGCTTCCTATCGTTACCAAAACAAGAGTTATCAGGTGTTAGTGAATGCCCTCACGGGTCAAGTCCAGGGAGAGCATCCCTACAGTGTTTGGAAAATAACGCTGGCGGCATTGGCGGGGGCATTGGTGGCCATTGCTGTAATCTGGATCTTCACCCAGTAGGGGCGAAAAATTTTTCGCCCTCTTGTTGCTAAAGGGATTGAATGAAGGTTTGGGCGATCGCTTTTTTCGCCCTCTTGTTGCTAAAGGGATTGAATGAAGTTTTGGGCGATCGCCAACGCCGCTGGCGGAATATCATGGCCCATCGTGGGCAATTCGTGATAGGCCAACGCCACGCCCAACCCCGTCAATTCCTGCTTTAAATCCTGAGCCGCTGCGAGGGGAACAATGGGGTCTTGCTGGCCATGGATCATCAACACCGGCGGGTTAGCCTTAACGCTCAACGGCCCATGGCCATAGCCACTAATACTACACAACCCCGCCAAAGGTAACTGTAGCCCCACATCCAACGTCATCGCCCCCCCTTGGGAAAACCCCAACAATACCGTTTTACTGAGAGGAATCCCGGTTTCCGCTTCTAAACTGGGCAACCAAGCTAACAGCATCCGCTGCGACTCATCCAAACCCGTTAAACCCGTTAGTTGCCAAGTTGCTAAATCACCATTTTCTAACGCATACCAAGCCCGCCCTCCCGGCACTTGGGGATGGGGAAAAGGCGCATTGGGAAAAATAAATTGATAGTCCGGCAGGTTAAAAGCAGGAGCCAACCCGACTAAATCCTCCAAATTTGCACCCCAACCATGGAGGGCAACGAGAAGACGCTGGGGCGGTTGATTGTTTTGGGGAGGGATGGTAATGAAATCGAGGGTCATGGGTTGCACAGTAATCAGGACATTGAAATGATCCTTCCAAAGTTTAGCAACAGTCCCATCCCCTTTGCCCCTAAGAGGTTAAAATTGGGTGGATAAAAGGAGGCGATCGCCCTCCTTGGGCTGCTTCTCTTTGCACTAAACGTCTCTCAATCACCCTATTACAGCTTGTTCAGCAATAACTTAAGATATGCCCTCACCCTAAATCCCTCTCCCAAGTAGGGAGAGGGACTTTGAGATTGTTTTGTTTAATTTGTGAAAAGGCTGTGTCAGGCAGTTGGATATAATTTCCATAATATTGCAGTGAAGCCGCTATAATAGACTTTCCTTGCAATTGCGACCCTTGGTTTAAATCTGCTCTTGATGAATATTTTTGATCGTTCCAAACATATCTACTACTCCCCCGACTTTGAAGAAATCATAAAAGACACCATCCGCTTTTTAAATGGAACACCTGTGCATTCGATCTCTATTCCAGAACGTTTTTGTGGTACAGGTGTCTACGCTATTTATTGCATTGCTAAGACTGGAATTTATTCAAGATTTCATTTGATCAATAGAACCGCTTTTCGTATCCCTATTTATATTGGCAAAGCAGTTCCTAAAGGCTGGCGACAAGCTCGGCAATCATTGCCCAAAAATCGTCAAAATTATGAACTGAACAATCGAATTCGTGAACATGGTCGGAGTATCAATTTTGGAGAAGGCTTAGATGAATCTGACTTTTTCTGTCGATTCATGATTTTAGAAGAAAAGGAAGTTGATTTGATCGGGACAGTAGAAGCTGCACTAATTAGAAAATATCAGCCCATTTGGAATACTTTGATCGATGGATTCGGCAACCATGATCCTGGCAAAGGTAGATATAATCAAGCTAAATCAGATTGGGATGTGTGTCATCCAGGTCGTCCTTGGGCTGATAAATGTCAAGGCACATATACTGATCAAGAAGAACTGTTTAAAACTATTAAATCTTTTATGTCTAGGTTGAGTAGTGAAGAAGATGCCTAAGTTATCTTGTCTAGAATTGTTTACAGGGGCAGGTGGACTGGCAAAAGGCTTAGAGATAGCTGGAATTCAGCACAAAGCTTTTGTTGAAAAAAATAGTGATGCTTGTTTAACGTTAGCCAGCAACTATGACAAAAAACTTGTTTATCATGCAGATATTCGTACATTTGAGTTTGAGCAGTTTAGGCATATTGATATCATCTCTGGTGGCCCTCCATGTCAACCTTTTTCAATGGGAGGAAAGCATCAAGGGAATACAGATCAACGGGATTTATTTCCATATGCCTGTAAAGCGATAAGTATCTGTAAACCTAAGGCTTTTATTCTTGAAAATGTCAAGGGTTTGCTACGCAAATCGTTCAAGAGCTATTTTGAATATATTATTTTGAGATTGAAATATCCTGAAGCTTATCTTGAAGCATCAGAATCTTGGCAAGAGCATCAAGCTAGACTTGTAAAAATTCATAATTCAAAAGAATATGATGGAGTTAGGTATAATGTTTTTACCCGTCTATTAGATGCAGCAAATTATGGAATACCTCAACGCCGTGAACGAGTTTTTATGATTGGCATTAGAGAAGATTTAAATATTGATTGGTCTTTCCCTCAAGAATCTCATTCTTTAGATTCTTTGTTGTGGTCTCAATTTGTTAGTTTTGATTATTGGGAAGCCCATGGAATTAAACCATCAGGAATCGAATGTTTAGACAAAAGAACCAGGCAGCAAATTTGTCAGTTATTAGAACAGCCGAATTTATTCTCTCCCTCTTTAAAACCTTGGAAAACAGTTCGTGATCAAATTGGAAAACTCCCGAAGCCTGATCCTGACGGGAGCTTTAATTGTGAACATATTCTCAGAGAAGGTGCTCGATCATATCCTGGGCATACTGGTAGTTACATTGATATGCCCTCCAAAACGCTCAAGGCAGGGGATCACGGTGTTCCGGGGGGGGAAAATATGATTCGCTATCCCGATGGTCAAATCCGTTATTACACTACTTTTGAAGCGAAACGAATTCAAACTTTTCCTGATAGCTATCGAATTTTTGGATCATGGACAGAATCTATGCGGCAAATTGGGAATGCTGTTCCTGTAGAACTGGGTTATTGTATAGCCAGTTCTCTAACCAAGGTACTTAATGGTAGATCTTAGCCAGTGAGCAGAAAATGCTTGGCTGATTGCAGTGAATGAATCAACCAACATTCCGCAATTCCGTAGGTTGCTCGATAAGCTATGGTGCGTCAGCTATTACGCTGTTCTTTTGGATCATGGACTAACTGGTCTAACGCACCCTACGATTCAAGGGTAGGGTGTGTTAGACCAGATCAATAATGGTATTGGTGATTAAATTTTAGCTGACGCACCGTTCACTAGTATCATTAGTCTTAACCTGCGGAATGTGAGTGATTAATGATCCTCTAAGTGGAAATTGATTTCCTGTTTATTAAAGGGTAAATCGGCGTTAATCGCATCTATTTCCTGTTGTTCCATGGCGTTGATTTCGTCAATGTAGGAGCGGAGAATTTTGCTGATCCGGGGATCATAGAAACGGTGGAGGCTGTGGTTCGGCATGGCGGGGAAGCCGCGCCGCCGCTTGTGGCGACCCCCTGCGCCGGGATCGTAGTAGGTAATGCCTTGGTTGATGGCCCATTCAATGGGTTTGTAATAGCAGGTTTCAAAATGGAGGCAATCATATTCCTCGAAACAACCCCAATAGCGACCGTAAAATTGTGGCCCTTTGCGTAAACAGAAGGACATCCCTACGGGTTTAGGGTTGATTTGATCTTCGGGGTAGGCGACGAAGAGGACGACACGATCGCTATATTTGGGATATAACTGTTCAAAAAATTTGCGGGTCAGGTATTTACTCCCCCAATAAAATTTATCGCAGGTGCTGCTATAAAACTGATAAATTTGGGGGTAGAGGTGATGGGGAATCTCGGAGCCGGTGAGGGTTTCAATGCGGAGATTAGCCTGTTGAACGGCTTTGCGTTCCCGTTTGATGTTTTTGCGCTGGTTGGAGTTGAAAATTTTTAAATAATCATCAAAGGTTTGAAAATCTCGATTTGACCAAATATAACTGTGATGCAACCAAGCACTGAGGCCGCAGGCTTCGAGATGGGGCTGCCATTGGGGATCGACAAAGAGAAAATTCGCCCCGGAAAGTTGATTGCGATCGCAAAATCGATCAATTTCTCGCATCATCTGAGCCGTCACCGCCGCCTCATCTTCCCCCGGCGCAATCAAAAACCGATACCCCACCGCTGGCGTAATCGGGGTCATGCCCACCAGTTTGGGATAGTAGGTGACTCCCAAACGATGGGAAAGATCCGCCCATTGGTGATCAAAGACAAATTCGCCATAACTGTGGCTTTTGAGATAGAGGGGGGCCGCGCCGATCAGCGTGCGATCGCGCCACAGCGTCAAATGGCAGGGTTGCCAGCCGGCCCGGGCCGTGACACTCCCGGAGGTTTCAAGATTATGGAGCCATTCCCATTCGAGAAAGGGGGTGGCGAGGGGGAGGGCGAGGGCATCCCAATCGGGTTGGGGAATTTCAGCGAGATGACTATGCCAAGACAAACGGTAATGGGGAGCGACCATCAAACCACGGGAGGAAAACCACTGCTTTAGGGTAGCTTAAGTTTTCGGATTGGGGGGTTGCCCCCCTGGTTTCCCGGTGTAGTGGGGCATGGGGTGAAATTCTGGGAGGCGATCGCCTCAAGTCCAGAATTTTGCACTATTGTGGTATTGAATCCCACAGGATTTTGGGACAACTCTCACGAAAACGTCCGAACCCCACCGCCTCCCACCCAACTATGAGCGAACAAACCCCCCAATCCCAAGCGTTAGCCACCGAAACCCTGTGGGAAACCGATCTCAACACCAGCCCCACCCTCGAACCCACCCATCCCATCCAGGAAACCGATTGGTTTACCCTCGCCCGGAAACTGCGCCAACGGAATCGGGAACTGCTGCAACGGGCGGCGGATCTGGAACAAGCCCTGGCGAAAACCCAGGATTCCCTCCAATCGGAGCGACGCTTAACCCAAAAGCGAGAGCGGTTCACCGTCCAACAAAGTGAAGAATTGCTCAACGCCCAAGCCCAAATGAATCTGCTCTTTCAAGAACTGGAAGCTTCCCATAATGTCGCCCAGCGGCAACATTTCTTGATTGAAAGCCTCTCCCAACAGTTGGAAACCGCTCAAAATCAAATTGTCCGGTTAGAGCAGGAATGTGCTTTAGCACGACAAACCTACACCGAGCAGGCCAACCTACTCTCCGAAGCGGCGGATAATTCCCAAGCCCTGCGCCAACATCTTGATCGCCAACAAACCCATACCCAACAGTTTAAAGCGGTCTTCACTCGTTATCTGGAATCTGGGGATGCTAACCCGGTGTTGTGGGAAACGGAACCCAATGAGCAGGAGGAAACATTCCCCGCCGCCCCCACCTTGGTAGAAACGCCCCCCCCGATTCAACCTTGGTCTGCCCAACAGAGCCGTACCTTGCCAGAACCCCCCGCCTGGGCCAGTCGTTTGTTGGATGGGCCGGAGAGAGTGACGGTGGAAACTTCAGCGGTGGAGGCGATCCGCGTTAGCGCACCCATCCGCGTTAGCGCACCCATCCCCGTTAGCGCACCCATCGCCATGGCCGAACCCACCCCCCAACCGGGCAAATTCGCCAACCTGATCCTGCCGGACTTCCAAGCCCGCACGAGCCGGAAACTAATGCCGATGCCTCGGCTCCAAACCAGTCTCGCCCCGGAAACTATCCCCGCTCCCCCCAAAGTAGCCCCCCCCAGTGGTAAAAAAATCCCCTCCATCGCTGCGGTGGATTTACCCAGCTTTCCCCGCTATCGGGGTCGCTAAGGGCAAATTGTGCTGAATCCGCTAGGGTAGGATGGAATGGCTGTTAAGAACTCTTTCCCTTAACCTAACCCTATGACGCGGTTTTTCGATCTGTTTATCAAAGGGGGGCCGGTCATGTACCCCCTGCTGGCGTTGTCGGTGCTGACAATGGCCTACACCTTTGATCGGACTTGGTTTTGGCTTCGCCTTGTCACTCAGGAAAGCCGCATCGTCAATGATGTCCTGGATGCTGCCCGCTATGACCTAGCCAAAGCCCATGAAATTGCCCTCTTGGCCCGCTATCTCCCCATTGGTCGCTTTCTACTCGCCCCATTGCAATTAAACCACCCTAGCCCGGAAACCTTTCGCCTCGCTATGGAAGCAGCAGGGGATAAGGAGTTTGTCCAGATGCGTAAAGGGGATAAGTTTTTAGAAACGGTGGTGGCGATCGCCCCCCTTTTGGGCCTCCTCGGAACCGTCACCGGCTTAATTACGACGTTCGATAACCTCAATATTGGCGGGGGGGGGAGTACGGCTGAAGCCTCCAAAGCTGCCGCCGGGATTGGTGAAGCCCTGATCACCACCGCCGCCGGGATGATCGTCGCCATCCTCGCCCTAGTGGTGTTGCGGATTATGGTGACGCTCCAAGCCCAACAGATGGATTACTTTTCAGAGGTGGGCAGTGAGTTGGAGTTAATCTATCGGCAAGTGTGGTACGAACCGGCTCAGGCCAGTGAACCCCCTGCCCTCCCCAGTCCCCACCCCTTTTCCAGTTAGGAGATTGCCATGGCTTTTCGGAACCGCGCCCGGCCGGCTGCTGCTTTACCCACAGTGAATCTAGTCCCCATGATGGATGTGTTGATGTCCGTCCTCACGTTTTTTGTGATCACATCCATGAGCTTGACGGGGGAGCAGATTGCTCGCGTCACGTTACCGGGTAATCCGGGGGAAAATGGCACGACGGCGATCCCGGACAATGTGGAGCAATTGATGATTGGGTTGACTAAGGATGAACAGATTATTTTGGATGGCCAGGTGTTAACGGAGGCGGAAATGGTAGCGGCGATAGAAGCGTTTATCGCCGCCCATGAAACGGGGATCGTTGTCCTCAGTGCCGATCGCACCCTACCCTATGCTAAGATTGCCGCCCTCTTGAATGTGATGGGTCAGGTGGGAGGCGATCGCGTTTCTTTAGCCATTCAGCGGGGCTAACCTACCGACAGCACCCCAAAGGGCGAAAAATTTTTCGCCCCTACCCATTCCCTATTCCCCATTCCCTATTCCCCATGCGTTTTCGCTCTCGCGTTGAACCGACAATTGCTGAAATCAACCTCACACCGATGTTAGATGTGATGATGACGGTTTTGGCGTTTTTTGTGATGATTTCGATCACCCTAGGGGTGGCCCCCGAAGGCGTTGAGGTGGAATTACCTAACGCCGATGGGAGCGGCAATGGTGAGGCCACAGGGGAGATTCAGCCCTTGGTGGTGCGGCTCCAAACGGCAGAGCAGGCCCAAATCGGAGAGGGCCAAAGCGTCAGCCAAGCCCAGGTTTTACAAGCGATTCCCAACTATTTACAAGCCCAACCGGAGGGCAGCGTGATCCTGATTGCAGAACCCCAGGTGGCCTACGATGATGTCATTCAATGGTTGACCCAAATGCGGACGGTGGGGGGCGATTTCGTTTCCTTAGGGGTGGAACCCGCTGCCCCTGCTGATGGGGAGAATGATTAGCCGATGCCCAGCTTTCCAAAAATCGACTTGGCCCGCTATCGCCGCCGTTATGCTTGGCTGGGGGGGATGTTCGTCTTTTGCTTGGTGCTGGTGTTGGGGCGAGGCCTCTGGCAGGGTATCGCTTTCAATATGGAGAAGCACCCGCAAATTTATACCGTGCAGCCCCAGATCATTGCGGTGGAAATCAACACGGGGATAGTGGAGCGAGCCAGCCAGGTTTCCTATCGAAGACAGCCGGGCGATCGCCTCATTGAGCGCAATGATGGCCAATGGGTGCAACGTATGGGCCAGGTGATTGGTAATCCCATTGGCCCTGATCAGGATTTACTCTATGGCTTTGACCAATACAGCGGGACAGACCTGGATTTAGTCAAGGTGGATCAAGTTGAGTCCTATCGCCTCGAATCCCCAGACGATCGCCAATACGAAACCCCCCAAACCCCCATCGCTGTTTATCGCAAAACCAAACCCACGGATATGGCCGAGGTGAACAGGGCCGAACGGCAATGGCCCCTCCGTCATCGCCTCTATTTACGTTTAGCCGCACCCCTAAGCGCAGGCAAAACCTACCGACTGGCCTTTCCTGGCTTGGGCCGTGATCCCCTCACCTTTCGCTACAATCCCCAACACCATTGGAGTGAAGCCGTTCATGTGTCTCAGGTGGGGTTCCATCCTGATGATCCGGTTAAAGTGGGGTTTTTATCCCTGTGGATGGGCAATGGGGGAGGGCTAGCCTATGGCGATGGGTTGCAGTTTAGCCTCGTGGATGAGCGCAGCGATGGGTGGGCTAGTGCCGATCGCCCCCTGTTCACCGGCCAAGCCGAACACCGCAAGGGGCCGAAGGAGGCCGAAGACCCCCGCGATCGCAACTATACCCAAACCGATGTTTACACCCTCGATTTCAGCGACTTCCGCCGCCCGGGTCGTTATCGTCTTTGTGTGGCGGGGGTGGGCTGTAGTTGGCCCTTTGAGATTAGTCGTGATGTATGGCAAAAGGTGTTTTATACCGTGGCGCGGGGTTTTTATCACCAACGTAGTGGCATTGCTTTAACGGCCCCCTATACCGATTGGGAGCGGCCTCGCCCCTTTCACCCGGAAGATACCCCCATTTATCAATCCCAAGTTTCGCTAATGGAAACGAATATGGGCATAGGCGATCGCAATGTCTTTGAGGCCCTCCAAGCCGAAACGGGTCAAACCCTTGTACCGGAAGCTTGGGGGGGCTATTTCGATGCGGGGGATTGGGATCGCCGCATTCAGCATTTAGAGGCGACGCGGTTGATGTTGGAATTGGTGGAAATTAGCCCCAAAATTACCGAAATTCCCCTCAATATTCCCGAATCCGATAATGCTCTACCGGACATCATCGATGAGGCGTTATGGAATCTCAGCTTTTACAAACGGCTCCAACTCCCCAACGGCGGCGTTCGCGGTGGCATTGAATCCACTTCCCACCCCCTGCGCGGTGAAGCCAGTTGGGAGAATAGCCTCCCGACCTATGTCTATGGGCCTGATCCTTGGTCGAGTTATCTCTATGCCAGTGGGGCGGCTCAGGTGGCTTGGATTTTGCAGGAGCGCGATCCCTCCCAAGCAAAGGACTATCAAAATAGTGCGATCGCCGCCATGGCCTACGCTGAAGCCCAATGGCCGCAATTGCAAGGGGCTGATACCCCCCACCAAGTCCGCGATGCCCGCAACTTAGCCGCCGTCGAACTCTACCGCTTAACCGGCGATCCTGCCTGGCATCAAATCTTTTTACAAACAACCGTCTTCATCGACCCCCAACAGCCCACGATGGTTTGGGCCAAACACCACCAACGAGATGCCGCCTTTGTCTATGCCCGTTTACCCCAAAGCCAGGCGGATCTCCGGGTACAGTCCCAAGCCTACAATGCCCTAATCCGCGAAGCCAATGCCACCCTTGCCCAAAGCGAGCAAACCGCCTTTGGTTGGACTAAGGACGACCCCTATCAACCCATTGGTTGGGGATCAAGTTTTGGCAGTCCGAAGGCGATCGCCCTCGTTCGTGCCCATGCCCTCACGGGGGAGGAACGGTATTATAAAGGGGCGATCGCCGCCAGTCAATTTGCCCTCGGAGCCAACCCCGACAACCTCACCTACACCACCGGTTTAGGGGTGAACAGTCCCCAACATCCCCTCATCCTCGATGCCCGCGTTCCAGGCAAAGCCCCGCCCCCCGGCATTCCCCTCTATGGCCCCCTTGATGCCCAACGGTTTCCCGATTATTGGCAATGGGAGCGGCTGCGCCCCGTCACCTTTCCCGACGTGAGCCAATGGCCCACCACCGAGGCCTATTTCGACGTTTTCCTTTTCCCGGCGGTGACAGAATTCACCATCATGCAAACCATGGCCCCCGCCACCTATACCTGGGGTTATCTCGCCGCTACCGACCCCTAGGCAAGGCCTTGGGCCGCTCCGCCCAGGATGGAGGCCGTGGGGGAATCAGTCGCGGTTCATCGATTGGTTTTTGGCCCCCTAAACGCATCGAATAGGCCATCACCGTATAGAACACCCAGAACAAATTTTCACCCCGCATCATCAGGCTTTCCGTGAAGTTATACATCAAGAAAAAGGTGAGAAACACCACCGGAAAAAATTCCTCTGGCGTATTCGTGACATAAATGCGTTTTGCCAACCGCATTGCCAACAACAAAAAACTTAACAGAAACAATCCCAAACCCACAAAACCCGCTTCTAATAAAATATCTACCACACCATTATGGGAATGGGGCGGTGCATAGGCTCCTGAGAGCAAATTGACGGGCGGCGCACCCATCACCGCAATACCAGCTTCACCGGGATATTTAGAGCGTTTACTCCAAAACACACCCCGACCATAACCCAACCAAGGCCGTTCAGCAATGCGGCCAAAAGCATAACCCCAGATATCAGTGCGGCCCGTGAGGGTGGGATCACGACCTAAACCAATCATGATCGGATCCCAATTGGTAATAAACACGATACTACTCGGAATTGAAAAGCCAATTAACGTCGAAAAAATCATCACCATGACTAAATTGCGCCAGCGAATTGTGCGGGCAATAAATAGGGCAATCACGAGAACAAAGAAGATAATTAACCCTGATTTAGAGGTGGTCATCAAAATCACGAAGAGGGAAAAAGCCAAACCTCCTGCGGCCCAAAGGCGATTATATTTAGGATCAAAAATGAGGGGTAAATGAGCAGCACAGGACATGGTCATCATTGTGGAAAGTTCATTTTTTTGAGGATAAATTCCTTTCCAGGCTCCCGCAAATTTATCATGGTGTAAACCATCAGCCGGTAATGCAATGGCATAAAATGCGCTCATTAATGCGGCAATTTCTAGCCCCCAAGAGAGTAAGATTAATTGTTCCCGCAGGGAAAACCGGGTGGCCATATAGAGCGAAAAAGAATACATATAGAGGATTTCCCGTACCTCTAACTGGGTAATATCGGGTAAATCTGACCAGGCAAAGGAGCAAAAAACAACACCATGGAGGAATAACAGGGGAATATCCCCTGTGAGGGTGTAAACCACCATTTGCCACCGCATCGCTAACAAAATGCAGGACATCAAAAAGATGCCATAGCGGGCGAGGGTGTTGATGGCTCCCATCTCTGCAAATCCTTTGGCAAAGAAGAAAATACCCGCTAGGGCAAAGGTGGTTTCAAAGATTTCTAGGGCTTGGTCGCGGGTGAGGGAAATTCGGAGCATCAGGGCAGGGAAGGCAACGATGCCCCGATTCTAGCGGTTGCCTGTGGGCTTTGGGGAGGGGAAGCGGTATATTTGCCCCCCTGAACCGTTAGAATAACGGGGTGATTTGCGCCATTTCCTCTGTATGTTTCAACTTTGCGCCCCCTTTGAACCCACAGGGGATCAGCCTCAGGCGATCGCCCAACTCACCGCATCTCTCCGGGCGGGCCATCGTCACCAAACCCTCTTAGGGGCAACGGGGACGGGTAAAACCCTGACCATGGCCCACACCATCGCCCACCTCAGCCGCCCGACCCTCGTCCTCGCCCACAATAAAACTCTGGCGGCTCAACTCTGCAATGAACTACGGCAATTTTTTCCCCATAATGCTGTGGAATATTTCATTAGTTATTATGACTATTATCAACCGGAGGCCTATATTCCGGTGAGTGATACCTATATTGAAAAAAGCGCCGCGATTAATGATGAAATTGATATGTTGCGCCATTCCGCAACTCGCTCTCTGTTTGAGCGGCGGGATGTGATTGTTGTCGCTTCGATTAGTTGTATTTACGGCTTAGGGATGCCAGCGGAATACCTCAAAGCAGCGGTTCCGCTCCAAGTGGGGATTGAGTTTGATCCTCGGCAATTGATCCGGGCATTGGTTGCGATCCAATATAGCCGTAATGATCTGGAGTTAAAGCGGGGCAATTTTCGGCTGCGGGGGGATGTGTTGGAAATTGTGCCAGCCTATGAAGATCGGATTATTCGTATTGAATTTTTTGGCGATGAAATTGAGAGTATTCGCTATCTTGATCCGGTTTCTAGTCAGGTATTACACAGTTTAATGGCGGTGAATATTTACCCTGCTCGCCACTTTGTCACCCCTGGGGAGGCGATCGCCCGGGCCTGTGGGGATATTGAAGCAGAACTCAAAGCCCAATTGGCCCAATTTGAAGCCGAAAACAAACTTCTGGAAGCCCAACGCCTCCAACAACGCACCCATTATGATCTTGAACTTTTACAAGCGGTGGGTTATTGCAATGGGGTAGAAAATTATTCCCGCCATTTGGCCGGCCGCCAATCGGGGGAGCCGCCGGAATGTTTAATTGATTATTTCCCCGATGATTGGCTGCTCATGATTGATGAATCCCATGTAACCATTCCCCAATTGCGGGGAATGTATAATGGTGATCAATCTCGCAAAAAAGTATTAATTGATCATGGGTTTCGCCTCCCCAGTGCGGCGGATAATCGCCCCTTAAAAGCGGCGGAATTTTGGCAAAAGGTGAATCAATGTGTGTTCGTTTCTGCTACGCCGGGAGATTGGGAAATTGAGCAATCGCAAGGCCAGGTGATTGAGCAGATTATTCGCCCGACGGGGGTTGTTGATCCCTTGATATGGGTGCGGCCAACCCTGGGCCAGGTGGATGATTTGTTAGGGGAAATTCGCGATCGCACTGCCCATCAGGAACGGGTTTTAATTACCACGCTCACCAAACGGATGGCGGAGGATTTAACCACCTATTTTCAAGAGCGGGAGGTGCGGGTGCGGTATCTTCATTCGGAGATTCAATCCATTGAACGGATTGAAATTCTACAGGGGTTGCGAGATGGGGAGTTTGATGTACTGATTGGGGTCAACCTATTGCGGGAGGGGTTGGATCTGCCGGAGGTGTCCCTCGTGGCAATTATGGATGCGGATAAGGAAGGGTTTTTACGGACGAAGCGATCGCTGATCCAAACCATTGGCCGGGCGGCTCGTCATGTGCGGGGTCAGGCGATTCTCTACGCTGACCGGATTACCGACAGTATGGAGGGGGCGATCGCCGAAACCGAACGCCGCCGCCTGATTCAAATCGCCCACAACCAAGCCCAAGGTATCACCCCCCAACCCATTGCCAAGAAAACCCAAAGTAATAGCATCTTAAATTTCCTCGATATTTCCCGCAGGCTCACGGCTCAGGAATTGGGCCAAGCCTACAAGGTTCAAGAGGAGGTGAGTTTAGATCAGTTGCCCTCGCTCATTCAACAGTTGGAGGCACAAATGCAAACAGCGGCGAAAAATCTGGAGTTTGAAGCCGCCGCCCAATATCGGGATCAGATCAAAACCCTGCGCGATCGCCTTTTAGGAAAGTGAGGATGATACCAAAATGGCTGTAAAAATCGTCAGCAAGTTGGCCCGGCTCAAACTGCTCCCCTATGAAACTTGGGTCTTGCAAATTCCCGAACCGCTGGCAACGGTGCAAGCAAGACTAGAGGCTAAGGTGGAGCCGCCCAGGATCTGGCGGTCTGGTTTCCAGCGCAACCATCAACCCTACGCAGGCACGATCCACGCCCAAGACTTTACACTGCGCCGCATCATCCACTATCGCAACTCCTTCCTTCCCCAGATTCGCGGCAGATGGGAGCCAATCCCTGGGGGAACGGAGATCAAGATCACCTTTACATTACATCCGGTGGTGTTGGTTTTCTTAAGCCTCTGGTTAATGGTGTGGTATGGCTCCGCCGTCCCGATCGCACTATTGGGGGGGCAAATGCCACTGATCTCCGTGGGGTTTTTAACCGTACCCCTCTTAATGTTGCTCATCTTTGGGGCGGCTTTTTGGGCGGAAGTCCGCCGGAGTCAACGGGAACTGACGGCTATTTTCCGGGATGAACCGGAGCCGCCGGCCCGTCGCTTTGCCGGGTTCGGGCGTAGGTTGCCCCTGATTGTTGGTTTGATCGGGGGGGGGATCATGGTGTTTTCCTGGTGGCAGGGGGAAACGGCTTCGCTGATCCCGTCCCACTTGTCAGAGGTGGCGGTTTGTTCCGGGGCAGACTGTGGTTTTGTTTTGACCCACACCTTCACCGACCATCCCAGGGCGACGGTTTTAGCCTTCAGTGCCGATGGCAAAATTTTGGCCAGCGGTGGTAAGGATAAGGCGATTAAGGTATGGGATCTCGAAACAGGGGCATTGCGCCACACGCTGCACAGTGATTCAGGGGAAGTGGAGGCCATGGCTCTCAATGCTGATGGTACGGTGATCATCAGTGGTGCGGCAGATCGGATGGTGCGGATCTGGCATCCCCCACATCCCCCCCAAATGCTCCAGGGCCATGATCAGGGGATCAATGGGGTGGGGTTGAGTGGGGATGGGCAGAGGGTACAGACTGCTGGTTTTGGCCAAGTGAAGCGGTGGGATCTGGCAACGGGAATCCTAGCGGCGACGATTCCGAATTTTAGCCAGCTTAAATATGAATGGGGGCCGGTGACGTTGTGGGGGAATGATCCCAACCGGTTTCCTGTGCTGGCCCTTAGCCCAGATGGGGATCTGGCTCTCTTTGATTTGAGCCGTGGGGCAACGGTGTGGGATCTGAATACCAATGAAGCGCGGTTATCCCTGCGGCCGGTGGGGGGCTATTTGTTGGGGGCGGCGTTTAGCCCTCAGGGTCAATATCTGGCGGTGCAATACGATGACCAATGGCGCAATACTACAGGATTGAAAATCTGGGATCTTGCCCAGGAGAAGGCGATCGCCCACACCGATCTGCTGGCGGCTCACGATGGCATTACGGTTTCGCTGCCCATGGCTTTGAGCAAGACTCATCTCTTTGTACTGAGCAATGGTGTGGTGAAGATTTGGAATTTAGCGGCGGGCCAATGGGAAGAGGCGATCGCCGTTGGGGATTGGCACACCTTGGCCGTCAGTGCTGGGGGCGAACTGTTTGCCGGTTTGCGGGGGAATGCCCAGGGGAATGAGGTGACGATTGAAGTTTTCCGGAGCAAACGGGAGTCCAGTGCTGGGAATTGAGCAACGGGTGAGGATTTCAGGGACAAGGACACCAAATTGACCAAATCGAGGGCATTGGGTTGACAATTGCGTATTACATTTGTAATATAAATAGGTTACATTAACAAGAGGTTAATCTTCCCCCTAGACGTGCTTTATCATAAATGTTACAATGCTTAACATGGACAGACGTTGAGGAAGTCCCCACTTAATCAAAGTCTGTGTCCTTGCTCTTTTAATGACAATAAGCCTCATTTGACCTGTTTGTATTTTTAGTCCCCCTATTAACCTTGCATTGAAAGTGGTCAAGCTCTCGGTGCTGACTTGCTCATGTCTTTCCCGAACCTCTGCCTCCTCATCTCCGATTAATCACAGCCCTTGCGATTTTGCTCGTGAGTTGTCTCCAACTTTGAAGACAGTCTCCTGTTTGTTGTTGAACACCCTACCGGCTCAACTGATGAAAACCGCCCACACCCCCACCGACCCCGTGCGTACCTACCTCCGTGAAATCGGTCGCGTGCCCCTGTTGACCCATGAGGAAGAGATTCTCCTAGCCAAACGGGTGCAAAAGGCGATCGCCCTTGAAAAAATCAAGGCTGATTACGAAGCCCAAACCGAGGAACCTCTCTCCCTCGCCGTTTGGGCTCAAATGGCCAACCTCACTGCCTTAGAACTGCAACGCACCCTTGATTCTGGGGAAGCCGCCAAACGTAAGATGGTGGAGGCTAACCTGCGCCTTGTGGTGTCTGTGGCCAAAAAATACATCAAGCGCAATCTGGATCTTTTAGACCTGATCCAAGAGGGCACGATTGGGATGCAGCGGGGGGTGGAAAAATTCGACCCCACGAAGGGCTATCGCTTTTCCACCTATGCTTACTGGTGGATTCGGCAAGCGATTACGCGGGCGATCGCCGAAAAAAGCCGCACGATCCGCCTCCCCATCCACATCACCGAAAAACTCAACAAAATCAAAAAAGCCCAGCGGCAACTCTCCCAAAAACTGGGCCGGGCCGCCACCATGGCAGAGTTGGGCAAAGAACTCGATCTCACCCCCAAACAAGTCCGGGAGTATCTCGAAAAAGCCCGTCACCCCCTTTCTTTAGATCTGCGGGTGGGGGACAACCAAGATACGGAACTGGGGGAACTCCTCGAAGATGACGGCCTTTCGCCGGAAGACTACGCCACCCAAGCCTCCCTTCAAGGGGATTTGGCGAAGTTAATGGCGGAATTAACCCCCCAACAGCGGGAAGTTCTCACCCTCCGCTATGGCCTCACCGATGGCCAACCCCTCACCCTCGCCAAAATTGGCAACCGGTTGGGGATCAGCCGTGAACGGGTGCGGCAGTTAGAGCGGGAATCCCTGAAAAAACTCCGTCAACGACGGGTAGCTGTCCAGGAATATCTCGCTAGTTAAATCTGATGGCATTAAGTCAGGATTATTAGGACGTTTCAGAATTCTGAAACCCTCTCCGGGTGGGCAATGCCCACCCTACGGGATGTCCTAACCCCCTTGGCTACTGCTATCGTTCAGCCTTGATCCTCCCCCATGGGGAGGATTTTTTTTGCTCGTGGGGAATCCCGTTGTTTGGATAGGCGTAGGGGCGAAAGGTTGAAAATTTGCGCCCCTCCCTTAGGATTGCCGTTGGGCCAACAGAACCGCAAACCAACCTTGGGGATCTGTCCACACTTGGCGGGTTGTGAGGTGATGGTTTTGCAGTTCGGCCTCTAAGGTGGGTAGATGGAACTTGCGGGAGATTTCCGTATGGAGGCTTTCTCCGGCAGCGAATTCGATGGTGAGATTGAGTTCTGTGAGGTGGACGGTTTGCGATCGCCCGCTATCCAAATAGGCCTCAATTTGTCCCGCATCCTCGTTATAAACTGCCCGATGCTGGAACTGCTTCACCTCAAAATTCCCCCCAAACCGCCAATTGAGATGGGCAAGAATATTGCGGTTAAAGGCGGCGGTTACGCCTTGGGCATCGTTATAGGCGGCTTCTAAAATGTCCTGGTCTTTTTGCAAATCCACCCCCAAGAGGAGATAGTCCCCCAAGTTGAGGGCGGTTTCCAATTGGGCAAAAAAGCGATCGCAGGCCCCAGGGGTTAAATTCCCCAACGTACTCCCCAGAAAAATCACCAACCGGGGCGCATCGGGGGAAACGGGCAAATGGGTCAAGGCCTGCTCATAGGTTCCCACCAAACCCTGCACCCGCAGACCGGGGTAATCCGCTAACAAGGCTTCAGCACTCTCGACGAGGATTTCCCGACTGACATCAATGGCCACATAATCGAGGGTTCCGCCCAAGTGATGATAGGCATCTAATAGATAGCGGGTTTTCGTCGAGCTACCGCTCCCCAACTCCACCAACTCACAGCGGCCCGTTACGGCGGCAATTTCCCCAGCCGATTCCTGCAAAATCGCCGCCTCGGTGCGGGTCAGGTAATATTCCGGCAACGTGCAAATCTGTTCAAACAGTTGGGAGCCGGTGGCATCGTAGAAATAGCGAGGGGGTAAGGTTTTTTGCGTTTGGGTTAGCCCGGCAATCACATCTTCCCCAGGGGGGGTAATGTGGCTGACGGCGGTGGTATCAAGATCAATGATAGTGAGAGCAGGTGGAGCAAAGGATTGTGAAGAGGTGATCATAAAACTCAATCGGTGAGGATCAACGAAACGGTGAGGACATATCCAGGATGCTCATCCGGGATTAATCATCGGCAGTGACAACGCTAAAATACGCCCTGGCACTCTTTTTATTATCTCTGCCCTATGGCCCAAACGATCACCTATAGTCCGGCCTATACCCTCGTTCCCACCTACGAATGTTTTAATCGTTGTGATTATTGCAATTTTCGCCGCGATCCTGGCCAGGATCAATGGTTAGATCTCGCCAGGGCAGGGCAAATACTGGTGAGCCTACAAGATCAGGGCGTGACGGAAATTCTGATCCTCAGTGGTGAGGTTCACCCCCACAGTCCCCGCCGGGAAACTTGGATCACCCGGATTGAACAGTTATGTCAATTGGCCCTGGATTTGGGCTTTTTTCCCCATACCAATGCCGGAATTCTCAAGTTTGGGGAAATGGAACGGTTAAAACAGGTGAACGTCTCCCTAGGTTTAATGGTGGAGCAGAGTACAAATCTATCGGTTCACCGCCATGCCCCCAGTAAAGATCCAGACCTGCGTTTAGAGCAATTGGCCTGGGCGGGGGAATTAAAAATCCCCTTCACGACGGGGTTACTGTTGGGGATTGGGGAAACTGAGGCGGATTGGGGGGAAAGTTTGGAGGCGATCGCCTCCCTCCATCAACAATGGGGTCACATTCAAGAGGTAATCCTCCAACCCTACAACCCCGGAGCCAGCGAAACCTATCACGGTTCCGGCCTCACCCCAACCCAAATGATCACAGCGGTGCGCCTCGCCCGGGCCATTCTCCCGGCTGAGATCACGATCCAAATCCCCCCCAACCTGATCCAAGACCCCGCGACGCTGCTCACCTGTTTAGCGTCGGGAGCAGGGGATTTGGGGGGAATTGTGCCGAGGGATGAGGTAAACCCCAGCTATGATCACCCCAGTTTAAGAACCCTAACCGGCCTCCTCAACTCCGCCGGGTGGCAACTAGCCCCCCGCCTCCCCCTCTATCCTCACCATGACTCCTGGCTTTCCCCGAAGCTACAACAGCGGGTTAGGGCATGGCGTTGGGAGCAAAGAGGAGTGAGAAAAGAGCATAATATTTTCTCACTCCCCACTTCCTACTCCCCACTTCCTACTCCCCACTTCCTACTCCCCACTTCCTACTCCCCACTCCTATCCAAACCGCAACCGCTGATACACCGTTGCCAACCCCTGATCATCCCCCACATTGCCGGGAAATAACACCACCGGCAGGTTCGGAAATTGGGGATGGTCGGGGGCGGTGGTGACGAGGGAGCAACCGGGCAAGATCTGCCCCAAGAGTCGCGCCGATCGCAACTTTAACCCCACACTCAGCACATCATTGGAGGTAATCCCCCCTTTGCTGATTAAAAACCGCAATTGCGGCGGCAACCCCTGGACAATTTCCATCAACAATTGGGAAACCGCCTTGCCAAAATCCAAACGTTGCTGAATATCGCTAAACTGCAATTCTTCGCGACTGGTGTAGATTACAGGGGTTTTACCCGCTGCAAAGGCGGTGGCAATTTCCTCTAAAGCCCAAGCTTTGAGGCCTTGGGCGGCGGTTAAATCTTCGCGCATTCGGGCCACGGCAATTTCAATGGGGGCGAGGCCGTCCAGTTTGAGCAATTCCGTCAGTTGCGCCGTCGTTTTGCGCACATGGGAGCCGACAATAATCGCCCCCGGCTCCTCGGTGCGGCCATATTCGGCCATGGCTTCGGGGGCGAGGGGTTGGGGGCCAAGTTTCGCCAGGGAGGTGAGGAGACTGGCGGCACTGCGGAATAGGAAGCGTTTGCCCGTAGCGGCGGCGGCGCGTAAATCCTCAGCGAAGGCATCAAAATCGGCTTGGGTTTCCCCATCGACGGCACAGCAGACGTTACCCGTTAGACCCATGAGGCGGCTTTGGCTGCCGCTGCGAATGTCATTGAGGGTAAAGCGTTCAACGGCGGCAGCGGGAATCTGGCTTTGGGTTTTTTCCGCCACATAATCGGGTAAAAAGGCGGTGCTGTAGCCAAAGACGGAATCTTGGGCGAATTCTGTTTGATCGACCGGCACTTCTACACCGTTGACGATCAGGTAATGGGTGCTGTCGCGGGTGATTCTGCCCCCTTCAAAGAAGGCGGGGGTGAGGAAATGGGCATCAAAGGGGCCGAGTTCGGCGGCGATCGCATCGGTTTCAATGGGGTAATGGCCCCGCAATGTGGAATCAGAACGACTCACCACTAGAAACTCGGTGATCTTTTCAGCGGCCATCGCCACCTGCAAATTTTGGCAAACTTCGCGGGTAATTGCTGCCGCTTCTGCCGGAGGCAGGGCGCGGGTATTGGTGAGAATGAAAAAAATCGGAGCCGAATCCGCCAAGCCCAGCCGCAGCGTATCCACATCCCATTGCAGCAACAACAGGCAACTGTGGACGGTTTGAGAGCCGGTCGGATCATCATCCAGAACAATAATTTTTGGGTTTTGAGACATAAAATGAGGAGAAATGCGCTTGCCCTTATCCTACCGCTCGGTTTGCCCACCATTGTGCTTATTCTCAGCTTAATCTTTGCCAGTATGGGGGCTTGGTTCCTCAGTAGCCTCATCGGGGGGGGCAGTCCCTTAATTTTAATTCCGGTGATCAGTAGCTTCTTAGGGGCTGCGGCGGTTCCCCCCGTGCTCACCACAGGGATGTTGTTTGGTAATGGGCAACGGGTTTGGCTCTATTGGGGGGCGATCGATTGGCGGGTGGTGGCTTGGTGTTTGCCAGGGGCAACGGTGGGGGCGGTGTTGGGGGCCTTTGCCTTTAGTCGTACCCAAATTGAAGGGTTGAGTTTGCTCTTAGCTTTATTTTTGCTCACCTCCGTATTTGGGCTATTCGGTCAGCAATCCCGTCAGAGCGATCGCCACATCACCCCAGAGGCTTGCAGTCTTGAAGACGACTACGCTGGCGCAAACCGCCCCCCAGAAACTCAACCTCATTGGCAGATCAAAGCCTGGTATTTTCTCCCCGTCGGCCTCCTTTATGCCTTTTTTTCCGGCCTGATCGGCTCCACCGGCCCCGTTCTCCATCCCCTTTACCTCAACTACGGCCTCACCAAAGAAGCCATGCTCGCCACCAAATCCTTTAACGTCCTCGGTGTGCATATCGTCAAACTGATCGCCTATGGAGCCTTTGGAGTCTTAACCCAGGAAAATATCGCCTATGGGTTGATCATCGGTGTCGCCGCTTTACCGGGCAACGCCTTAGGTCAATGGGTCTTAGCCAAAATGAGCGAACAGCAGTTTCGTCAATTGGTGATTTTATTTGTGGGAAGTAGCGGCCTCTGGATGCTCTGGCAACAACGCCAATTTTTCACCGGCTGGGCTGGGTTATGACCGATCGCACTACAAAAATCATGAAGACAACTCAGTTCGTATTGCGTACTTCCGTCCGCTCTCCCATCGTTTTAAAGCATTCAGAACTTAATTCCCTGGACTACTGCAATCAGCAACATCAAGGCAAAAATCTTGATGTAGGGGCGAAAAATTTTTCGCCCCTACGCCCATCAATTCTACAACCGGATGAGAAGTATTTATATTTATTGAATATACCGGTGGGAAAGATGGATAATCAGGGCAGAAACCCTCAACCTTGCCATGGACTTGAGTTGATGCAACGCAGATCCGCCGAAACCCGCAGGCATTCCTAATCCCGTGATCGCGAAATCGCCCTTTCATCCCCTATGCCCATAGATCGCTAAATTCTCAATGCGCTTACTTTTGGTGGAAGATGATGAAATTTTGTTGCAGACGCTCCATGATGCGCTGCTCCATCAAGGCTATGTGGTCAATATTGCCCGTGATGGTGAAGAAGGTTGGGACTATGCCAACAGTTTTACCTATGACTTGATGCTATTGGATGTGAGTTTGCCCAAGCTGGACGGGATCAACCTCTGTCGGCGGTTGCGGCAAGCCCAGATTAACAGCCCGATTTTGTTACTGACGGCTAATGATACCAGTGAGGCGAAGGTGACGGGTCTCGATGCGGGGGCGGATGACTATGTGGTCAAGCCCTGCACGATTCCTGAACTGTTGGCTCGGATTCGCGCCCTCCTGCGCCGCCAAAGTGATTCCAGTGCGCCCATTTTGACCTGGGGGCCGCTACGCTTGAACCCCAGTGCCTGCGAAGTCCGTTGGGAGCAGGAAATTTTGAACCTCTCCCCCAAGGAATATAATCTATTGGAATTGTTTTTGCGTCACCCGCGTCAGGTGTTTACGAAGGGGGCGATTTTAGAACATTTATGGTCTTTTGATGATCCGCCGGGTGAGGAAACGGTGCGGGCTCATATTAAGGGATTGCGGCGGAAGCTGAAGGCGGTAGGGGCGGAGGGGGCGATTGAAACGGTTTATGGGGTGGGGTATTGCCTGAAGGCTGTGGCTCCCGACCCTAGTGAAGCGGCCTCGGAGACCCCCAAAGCTAAGGCGATGCAGAGTGGGATGGAAAAGCTTTGGGAACAGTTTCGGGAGCCAATTTTAGCGCGGTTGGCTCAGATTGAAGGGGCGATCGCCGCCGCTCAAGGGGGGGATTTATCCGATGCCCTGCGCTGGGAAGCGGTTCAGGAAGCTCATAAACTGGTGGGTTCCTTGGGGATGTTTGGCCTCCCCGCTGGCTCTGACTTGGCGCGGGAGTTGGAATTGGGTTTAGGGCAGCCGGTGACGGTGGCCGAAGGGGATCATTTACGGCAGATGTTAAGGGAATTGCAAGCCTTATTACCCACCCCCACCCCCCAACCTGCTCCGGCTCATTCCTTGAGTCGGGGGCTTTCCCCCTCCCTCGCCGTCGAGTATCCGCCGCGTATTCTGGTGATTGATCCCGACGGGACTCAAGGGGCGGCCCTGGCCACGGAGGCGCAGCATTGGCCATTGATGTTGGACTATTGCGGAGATTGGGAGGAGGCGATGGCCCAAGTTAAGCAATGGCGGGATCATGGCGTGGATCGACCGCTGCCGGATGTGGTGATTGTTGAGTTAGCCTTTCCCCAGGGGCTCACGGCGGGGTTAAAACTGCTCAAACAGTTGCGCCATTTACCGAAACCGCCGCTGCTGTTGGTGTTGACGGCGCAAAATAATTTTGGCGATCGCGTCGCGGTGGCTCGTTTAGGGGTGCAGGGCTTTTTAATCAAACCGATTACGCCAGCGGAATTGTTTACGAACGTGTTTCATCACCTCCAACAACAGCGCCCCCCAGAGGCGCGGGTCTTGGCGGTGGATGATGATCCGGTATTGCTCACTGCCATGGCCAATTTTCTTGCCCCTTGGCCCATTGAGTTACAAACCCTTGAAGATCCCCGCCAATTTTGGGCCACACTCCAACGCACCGCCCCGGATTTATTAATTCTCGATGTGGAGATGCCCCATATTAATGGCTTGGAATTGTGCCAAGTGGTGCGTAATGATCCCAACTGGGCGCAGTTACCGATTGTGTTTCTGTCGGCCAATTGCGATCGCGAAATGCTCCAACGCATCTATCAAATTGGAGCCGATGATTATATTAGTAAGCCGGTGAGTGAGCCGGAGTTAGTCACCCGCCTGTTTAACCGCTTAGAACGTAGTCGTTTGTTGCGAGATTTAGCGGAAAAAGATTCCCTCACGGGGGTAGCGAACCGTTACCGAGCCGAGCAGGATTTTCAACGGTTCTTTGCCCTCGCCCAACAGGAACAGCAAACCATTTGTCTGATTGTTCTCAAAGTGCGAGATTTGGAAACCATTAATCATGATTATGGCCATGATTTAGGCGATCGCATTCTCCAACGGTTCGGGCAATTATTGCAAAAAACCTGTTCACGGGAAGATATTGTCTCGCGATGGAGTGGGGGGGAGTTTATTTTAGGAATGTATGGTTTGAAGCGGAAGGAAGGCGAGAAGGTGATTCGGGACATGATTCAGTTACTCGCTCAAGAAATTTTCCTGTTAGAGGGTCAGTTAGCCCTAGCCATTCGCATGGAGGGGAGTTTAGCCCTATATCCCGAAGACGGCAAAACCCTCACCCAGCTTTATCAAAGCGGAGTGAGGGTGTCGAAGAAAAAGGGTTAACCGTAGGGGCGAAAAATTTTTCGCCCCTCCCTTACCTACAGTTGAGGAATAAACTGTTCTTTTTCCGGAACTTCGGTGTATTCCGCGACGATTTGGCGGAATTCTTCCCCATCAATGGTTTCTTTTTCGATGAGCAAATCCACAAGGCGATCAATCACAACACGATTTTCGCGGATGATTTGGCGCGATCGCTGGTGGCAATTTTCAGCAATTTCTCGCACTTGGGCATCAATGCGGGTGGCGATTTTTTCTGAATATTCAGACCGGCTCATGAAGCCATTGCCGAGGAACACTTCACCGCTTTGATCTTCCAAAGAGAGGGGGCCAAGCTCACTCATTCCGAAGCGTGTCACCATCTGGCGAGCCATCCCCGCCACCATTTGCAGATCCCCACCGGCTCCGGTGGTGACTTCCGAATCCCCGAAGACTTCTTCTTCGGCAGCACGACCCCCAAGAGCGCCACAAATCCGGGCCAGGAGTTGGGCGCGGGTGGTGAGGCCCTGTTCTTCATTGGGCATAAACCAGGTTAAGCCTTGGGCTTGACCACGGGGGATCAGGGTGACTTTTTGCACCGGATCATGGTCTTTGATCAATGTACCAACGATCGCATGGCCCACTTCATGGTAAGCAATCAACCGCTTGCTCTTGCTATCCACCAAAGGCGTGCCTTCCATACCGGCCACGACCCGATCCACAGCGGCATCAATTTCTAAAATTGTGATTGCTTCCTTGCGGCGGCGGGCGGTGAGAATCGCAGACTCGTTGAGCAAGTTGGCCAAATCCGCCCCACTAAAACCGGGGGTACGACGGGCGATCGCCTCCAACGAGACATCAGGGGATAACTTCTTATTGCGGGCGTGGACTTCCAACACCTTCAAACGCCCCTTAAAGTCCGGCGCATCCACCATCACCTGACGGTCAAACCGACCCGGACGCATTAACGCCGAATCCAAGACATCAGGGCGGTTGGTGGCAGCAATAATAATGATCCCGGTATTGCCTTCAAACCCGTCCATTTCCGTGAGCAGTTGGTTGAGGGTTTGCTCCCGCTCATCATTACCGCCCCCGATCCCGGCCCCCCGTTGGCGACCTACCGCGTCAATTTCATCAATAAAGATTAAACAGGGGGCATTTTCCTTGGCTTTCTTAAACAAATCCCGCACCCGGGAAGCCCCCACACCGACGAACATTTCCACAAATTCAGAACCGGAAATACTGAAGAAAGGCACGCCTGCTTCACCGGCGATCGCCTTTGCCAACAGCGTTTTTCCCGTTCCCGGCGGCCCAATCAGCAGCACACCTTTAGGAATGCGAGCGCCCACAGCCGTAAACCGTTCCGGCTGTTTGAGGAACGTCACCACCTCTTGCAGTTCTTCCTTGGCCTCATCAATCCCCGCCACATCATCAAACATCACATCGGTTTTCGCTTCCATTTGAAACCGAGCGCGGGATTTGCCAAAGTTCATCGCCTGGCCCGGGCCGCCGGGAATATTGCTAGAGCGGCGAAACAGGAAGAACAAGGAACCAATCAGCAGGAGGGGGAAAATCAAATTCCCTAAAAAGCCCCACACTGCGCCATCGGTACGCATCGGGTGGGAATCGAGGGCCACACCTTTCTCGCGCAATTGTGCCACCAATTCCGGCGCATTACTGGGAAGATCTACCCGTAGGGTTTGAATCCGGCCATCCAGTTGAGGATCAACGGCTTGCACAATCGCAGTACGGCCACCTTCGTAGAGATCAACACTTTTCACCCGACCGGCATCCACATATTCAAGGAAACGCCCATAGGTCATACGGGTGCTGGCGGTGTTGCTACCAACATCATTGGCATTACTGGCAAGGCTCCCTTGCCAGAAGAAGAAGCCCACCAAAAGGGCTGGCAATGTCCAAAGTAGGATGATTCTCCAGGAAAATTTCATAAGCTTAATCTCTTGTGGATGATAAGGGGGCTAGGATGCCGCCTAGACGGTGAAAATCGGGTTTAAAGCAGAATTTCTATAGAAGATTGGCAACGATGGCCAAGGGTTCTTAATTAAAGTTAACAGAATTCTCAGGATTCGGCCAAGCTCTCCCCGTAGGGTGGGCGTTGCCTAAGTTATGGTGGGCGTTGCCCACCCTACAGGACTACAGGACTACAGGACTACACCGTCGCCAATGCCAGACCACGGATTTTTTCTACCCAATGGTTGAGGGCGACGGCATCAATGCGATAGCTGAGGGGATGGGCGATCAGGTGGGCTGTGCTTTGGAATAGCACATCAATTTCCACCAGGCCGTTTTCCTTCAATGTGCGGCCCGTGGAGACCAAATCAACGATCGCCTCCGACATTCCCGTAATTGGCCCCAACTCCACCGAACCGGAAAGGGGGATAATTTCCACCGGCAGATCCAACTGACGGAAATAATCTCGGGCGCAATGGACAAATTTGGAAGCAACGCGGCCATGGGGGGGCAGTTCTAGGGAAGACTGGTAGCCACTGGCGGCGGGAACAGCTACGGAAAGGCGACAGCCCCCAAAACCGAGATCTGCCAATTGGGCCACTTGGGGCTTTTTCTCCCGCAGGACATCGTAGCCCACCACACCTAACTGGGCTTGGCCATATTCCACATAAACCGGCACATCCTGGGCGCGGACGAGGAGGGCGCGGGCTTGGCCAGTGGGGTCAGTGATTTGCAGTTGGCGGGTTTGGCCATCCAGAAAAAGGCTGAAATCCAGGCCAACGGCTTGGAATAATTGGATCGTATCTTTCAGTAATGCGCCCTTGGGCAGTGCGATCGTCAGCATGGGAATGGGGGGTCTGAGCGGGGCAATTTTCAGGATACCCCAAGGCCGTGGTAGTTTTGATGGGGCTTGCTTGATTGGGGGTAAGCAATAATTCTGATGGACACAATCATGATTGCCTACGGCCTCGCCTTACAAACCACCACCACAGAACTCGGTTTAGCGAAAGGGACGGGTTTGGAGCCGGAACAGGTTCAGGTTTGGGATTTGGGGCGATCGCTCTCTACGGATCTTCACGATTATCTGCAAAATTTTCTCCCTCCCCAAACTTGGCAGGATCTCGCTTTTGTGGCGATCGCCCAAGGCCCCGGCGGCTTCACCGGCACACGCATCGGCATGGTGACGGCCCGCACCCTGGCCCAACAGTTACAGATTCCCCTGTTTGCCTTTTCCACCCTTGCCACCGTCGCCTGGCAAACTGCCCAACATGAGGGATTTTCCACCCCTTGGATCGCGGTGGATTATCCCGCCCGACGGGGGGAATTATTTGGGGGCATTTATCACATCACGCCCCAAGGGGTTGAAACCGCCCAAGGGGACGATCGCTACAGCCCGGAACAATGGGAGCATACCGTGGCGACATTCCCCCAACCTTGCCAACGGGTCACGGCTGCGGAACAGTTGGGCCATACGGTGGGGGCATTATTGACCTTGGGAGCAATGGGTTATGAAAGGGGCGATCGTCCCCATTGGGCCCAGGCCCAACCCTTTTATGGCCAGCACCCGGTATAAGATTAATGAAGATCCCTCTAGATCACGTTAACCCCACATGAAACCATGCTGAACCACTTATCAGCCAAAAATTTAACCGTTTTCTCCAGCATTGATTTACAATTTTCTCCCCATCTGAATATTATCGTAGGAGAAAATGGCACGGGTAAGACTCACCTCCTGAAAGTTTTATATGCAGTGTTAACAACCAGTTACGGTCAGTCGCGAAAATCAACCAGCGAGAAACCGACTAAAACAGCAATGCAAACGCTTTTGGCTGAAAAGTTAGTAGGCGTTTTTCGTGCTGAATCCCTAGGGCGACTGACCCGCCGTAACGCAGGGCGGGAACGCTGTCAGATTGAATTTGGTTTTGATCATCCGCAGTTTAATCTAGCATTTAGTTTTGCCAACAACAGTAAAACAGAGGTAGTTCTAAGTCAGACCCCAGATGATTGGCTAGATGTACCGTCAGTTTATCTGCCCACTCGTGAGCTATTAACTATTTTTCCGAATTTTGTTGCTGTTTATGACAGTCATTATCTCGAATTTGAAGAAACTTGGCGAGATACCTGTTCATGGTTGGGTGCGCCATTACAAAGGGGGATCAATCAGGAAAAATCCCGCAACCTATTAGAACCCTTGGAGACAGCGATGGGAGGATCGCTAACTTTAGGTCACAATGGCCGGTTTTATCTCGGCAGTTTAGAAATGCCTCTCGTTGCAGAAGGTCAGCGCAAGTTAGCAATGCTGGCTCAATTGATCGCAACGGGAGTATTATCGGATCAGAGTTTTTTATTTTGGGATGAACCGGAAGCAAATTTAAATCCTGTGCTGATTAAAGCGATAGCATCCAGTATTATCAATTTAAGTAAAGCTGGAATTCAGATCTTTATCGCTACCCATAGCCTATTTTTACTCCGTGAGCTTGAAATCTTGTTGATGAATCCAGAAAATTCAGTGATGCAATCGGAAAGTTTAGAAATTAAACCTCGCTTCTTTGGGTTAAAGTTTTACCGGGGAGTGGTTAAAATTGAGCAAGGAGATGACATTGATAATATTGGTGATTTGGCTGTTTTGGATGAACAATTGATGCAGTCTGAGCGTTTTTTAGAGAGCAGAGTTTAGGGATGACAACCATTAATGTTAAGAATTTACAATTTATTTTTGACGCTTCATGGCGCGTTGACAAATATGATGATTGGGTATTCTATCGCAACGAATTTATAAAAATGCAAAATGGCATTAAAGCCATAGATCTGATTGCAATTGATGATTCAACAATTTGGCTGATTGAGGTCAAAGATTATAGTCGTGCAACAACAAAACCCAGTAATTTAGTCGAGGTAGTTGTTCAAAAAGCATTTAATACATTGGCGGCAATGCTCCCAGCCCAGGTTCATGCTTCTGATCCCAATGAACGCCAGTTTGCTCAACAGGTCAATAAAGCCACTCAATTGCGGGTTGTGCTCCACATTGAACAACCTCAAACATATTCGACGTTGTTTCCCTCTGCCATTGATCGAGCGGATGTTCAGCAAAAACTGCGGCAAAAAATCAAGCCCATTGATCCCAATCCTAGGGTTGTGGAATCCGGTCAAATGGAGAGGTTAGGCTGGCAAGTCCTGAAAATTAATTGAGCGTCGCCCCTGACTCCAAGAGATCGCCCCCATCCCAAACCTAGAAATCCAATCGCTCAACCCTGAAATCTGCGCCGCTGACTCCAAACGATCGCCCCCCCTAACCCCACAACGCCAAGCATTGCCACAATGACGAGGGGGAGATTTTCGCTATGGCGCAGCGCGATCGCCACCAATGCCCAGATGAATACCCCCGGAAAAATGGCATCCCGGTAATAGAGGGCGATCGCCCCTCCCAATCCCGTTGCAATGGCCATCATGATGCCAGTCCAGGCCGTGGCCCCTAGCCCCAACTCCGTCCAGCCGGAACTATAGAGAGCCGTCGCCCCATTGACAATCGTCGCCACCGCAATCCAACCGAGATAGAGGCTCAAAGGGCGATCCACACACCAACGCTCTCGCGCCGTTGGGTTTGGCTGTTGACGGCGTTGGCCATAACTCCAGATCAGGGCGATTAAAATCACCACCATTGCCACCATTGATCCCCAAAAGAATTGCCCCAAAAAGAGGAAAACCCAACTAATTTGGGCTACAGAACTGATGATAATCCCGTAACGGACAGGGTTTAAATGGGGGCGTTGGCGCAAGCCTGCCGTAGGCAGATCGCCCCATCTCGGCAACAGTTGATAAACCCCAAACACCATTAAACCGAGATAAATTAAACCCCAAATCATAAACGCATAATTAGCGGGGGTAATCATCACTCCGGCAAAGGTGGTATTAGCGATCGCACCAATGGATCGCCCCCCCATGGGATTAATATTCGACCAAACATTGATCCCAAAAGCAGCAATAATACTGAGGAGGGTCAATAGGGGGGCGATCGTCCCGCTCTGAGCTTTGGGGGTTGATGGGTTTACTTCGGGGGGATGCATCTTTATAATTTAATTCAGAGTAACTATTATTACGAAAATATTGTAACAAATTTTAAGGATTGTTGACGATGCAAAAATGCCTTCAGTTAAAACAAGTTCAGTCAAAACAAAGCAAAATACAGCCCTTACCCTAATTATCAATTTCAATAACAATACTTCCTCGTTACTTGGCTCTGCCAAGTAACGCCTTCCCGGAGGCTCCGCCTCCCCTCAATAGGCGGCAGAGCCGCCCAATACCCATGCCATGGCAGAGCCATGGCACGAGATTAGATCGCCTGACGGCTCAACCTGCTCCGTGAAAACCCCGAATCCGACGCAAATCACAACCGTCTACCAAAAAAGCCTGTTATGATCGGCCCGGAACCGGTTTTTACGCCCACAGCGATTCACAGCTTATGCCATTAACGAATACTGGCAGCATTCTCGCCTCCCTGACCCAACTCACCAAGCTGAATCGCACCAGCATCCTCACCGATCGCGTCAAAGACCTCTCCATTAACGAATTTATTTGCCTTCTGGACTTCATCACCGCTGAATTTCAGCAGTTCCTGCGGGCCTTGGACATGATCAACAACGAAGCTCTAGAAAGTATGCTAGAGCAGGTGATGGATGCGTTTACTCTCAAAATTGGTCAGATCCTCCAAGCCGATCGCACGCTGATCTTCCTCGTTGATAACGAAAGCGGCCAACTCTGGGCCAAGCTCAACGAAACGGATCAAACCGATTCCCGCCATCTGCGCCTGCCCTTTAATGTGGGCATTCCCGGCCATGTAGCGGCCAAAAAAATCACGCTCAATATTGCGAACATCACCGATCACCCCCTCTACAGCCCGGAAATTGACATGATTCCCGGCTATCCGATTAAAACGATCCTCTGTATGCCGATTCTGAGTAGTACGGGTCAGGTGGTGGCGGTGGTGCAGTTGATTAATAAGGCGGATGGTCAGCCCTTTAATCAAGAGGATGAACAGCGGTTTCAAGATTTTGCCGATTCCATTGGGATTATTCTCGAAACTTGCCAATCTTTTTATTTGGCGGCCCGTAACCAGCGGGGGGCAGCGGCATTACTCAAAGCGACTTCGAGCTTGGGGCAAAGTTTGGATCTTGATGCAACGCTGAAATCGGTGATGGAGCAGGCCCGCCGTTTAATGAAAGCCGATCGCAGTACGCTATTTATGCTCAGTCGGGAAACGGGGGAATTGTGGAGTAATGTGGCGACGGCAGATAGTAGTGAACTGTTGGAAATTCGCATTCCTGCCAATCGGGGCATTGCCGGTTATGTGGCTTCGACGGGGCAAATTGTTAATATTCCCGATGCCTATCAAGATTCCCGTTTTGACCCTTCCACGGATCGCCGTACGGGGTATCGCACCCAAAGCATTCTTTGTATGCCGGTGTTTAATTCTAATGGGGAATTAATTGCGGTGACGCAGTTAATTAATAAGGAAAATGATGGCAGTTTCAGCAGTTCCGATGAGGAGTTTATGCAGGCCTTTAATATTCAGGCCGGTATTGCTTTGGAAAATGCCAAATTGTTTGAAACAGTATTAACGGAAAAGCAATATCAAAAAGATATGCTCCAAAGCCTTTCGGATGCGGTGATTTCCACGGACTTAGATGGGCGGATTGTGACGATTAATGATGCGGCTTTGGAGTTGTTGGGGTTGGAAGAATCCCAACTGTATGATGCAAAAATTCGCCGCCTTTGGGAGTATAAAATTATTGGCCGGTTTGTCTGGGATATTTTCCCCATTGAACATTTAAAGTTTCGCCTTGTGGATAGTTTGCAAAATGGGGCAAAGCATTATGTGCCAGAGCAGACGTTACGGGGGGCGATCGCCCTCAGTCGTTCCTTGGGGGAATTTAACGCGGTGCTGGCGATTCCTAGCGAATTTGATCCCCATGCCTATGTGCCTTGGAATGATCCCCTATGCAGTCCGGATCAGTATTTATGGGATAGTGGCGATCGCGCCGACCTCAAACCCTTTGAACGCAGCGTTAATTTAACCGTTAATCCTCTCACCAATGCGGAAGCGGATGTCCGGGGGGGGTTGGTGATTATGGAGGATATTAGCAGCGAAAAGCGGATGAAATCGACGCTTTACCGCTACATGAACCCCAGTGTTGCTGATCAGGTGATGGCGGCGGGGGATGACAAGTTAATGGTGGGGGAACGCAAAGATGTCACGATCCTATTTTCCGATATTCGTGGCTATACAACAATGACGGAAAACCTGGAAGCTACCGAAGTTGTAGCACTGCTCAACAGTTATTTTGAAACGATGGTGGAGTCAGTATTTAACCACAGTGGCACGTTGGATAAATTTATCGGTGATGCGTTAATGGCGGTGTTTGGTGCGCCGTTACATCTCGATGACCATGCTTGGCTGGCGGTGGAGTCGGCCCTCGATATGCGCCATCGGTTAGCGGAGTTTAATCAATCCCGTTTATTCAGTCATCAGCCCCAAATCCGGTTTGGCATTGGCATTAGTTCCGGGGAAGTGGTGGCGGGGAATATTGGTTCTCAGCGGCGGATGGATTATACGGTCATTGGCGATGGGGTGAATTTGAGTTCACGGTTAGAAAGTTTAACCAAGGAATATGGTTGCGATATTTTGATCAGCGAGTCCACCTATCGGGCTTGTCGGGGAGAGGAGCGGCTGTTAGTGCGGGAGTTGGATTTAACGCGGGTGAAGGGGAAGAGTAAGGCGGTGAAAATCTATGAGTTGATCGATCGCCGCCCCGATCGCCTTGATCCGGTGTTGTTGGATTTTCTCGAACTGTACCATCAGGGGCGGGAGGCTTATTTAGAGCGAAATTTTCAGGGGGCGATCGCCCATTTTGAGCAGGCGGCCCAATTGCGGCCCCGCGATACGCCGATCACAATCCACCTCCACCGTTGCGCCCGCTATCTGGAAAGCCCGCCGCCGGAGGAATGGGACGGCATCCATACAATGCTGACAAAGTAGGGGCGTTGGCGTAAGCCTGCCGGAGGCACAAAAATTTTTCGCCCCTACACCACCTAGAACTTTGCGCGATCTGATTAAGCGGATTCCATATAAAATAAAGCTCAAATAAAGTTTTGTAAAGTGGACAAAAACCTTGACCGCCGTTGTACTTGACCACGTTCATAAGCACTACAACAACGTTCCCGTTGTCGATGACCTCTCCTTTGCCATTGCACCGGGGGAAATGTTCGGCCTGCTCGGCCCCAACGGAGCAGGGAAATCCACCACGATCCGGATGTTGATTACCCTCACCCGGCCCACGGGAGGACTGATCCAAGTGGCAGGCTGCGATGTCACCCAGAACCCTGCCCAGGTGAAACGCTCTATTGGTGTGGTGTTGCAACAGGTGAGCGTTGATTTAGATTTGAGCGTTTGGGAAAATCTCGAATTCCATGGCCGGATGCACCATATCCCCGCCCCAGAGCGGAAACGGAGGATTACCAAATGGTTGGATTATGTGGAATTGGGCGATCGCCGCACCGATTTAGCGAAAACCCTCTCCGGGGGGATGAAGCGGCGGCTCCAAATTGCCCGCGCCCTGATGCATGAGCCGGAAATTCTCTTTCTCGATGAGCCAACGGTGGGCCTCGATCCCCAAAACCGCCGCCGCCTCTGGGAAATTATCCGCGACCTCAACCGCCAAGGGATGACGATGTTGCTCACCACCCACTACATGGATGAGGTGGAATTTTTGTGCGATCGCATCGGCATCATGGACAAAGGCAAGCTGATCGAACTGGGGACATTGCCGGAATTTAAAGCCAAATATGGCTCTGGGTTGGTGATTCGCCAAGTGGAAGACCGCATCGAGTCGAAATTTTTCCCCACTATCCAAGCCGCCAATGACTACCTCGATACCGTCCCTGATAAAACGGGGATGATGTGCCGGGGGTCGAATTTGGAGGATATTTTTGTCAAATTGACAGGTCATCAGTTAGATTAGTGGATCCCTCTTGTTTTGGGGGTTTTGTTCTGAGTGCTGGCCATGAGTGATCCATCCCCCCGTTTGGCGACCCGTATTGAAGCGATCCTCTACCTCAAAGGGCAACCGATGACCGTGGGGGCGATCGCCCAATGCGCCACTTGCTCCAATGCCGCCGCCCAAGAAGCCCTCCTCGAACTGATGGACGACTACGCCCATCGGGATAGCGCCTTAGAAGTAGTGGAAACCCCCGCCGGTTATAGTCTCCAACTCCGCCCCAGCTTTGAAAATTTACTGCAAAATCTGGTTCCGGCGGAGTTAGGGATTGGCGCATTGCGTACCCTGGCGGTGATTGCCCTCAAGTCCCCCATTATCCAAACAGATTTAATCGATCTACGGGGCAGCAGTGCCTATCAACAGGTGCAGGAATTAGCAGAATTGGGATTTATCCGTAAGCGTCGCCAACCAGAGGGGCGATCGTATTTATTGGAAGTAACAGATAAATTTCATCAATATTTTGAGGTGGATGAGTTATCGCAAATTATGGCCCAAATGCGATCGAATCCATCAACATCTGATGCCTAGCAATATAAAATCTGCTGATAGATCATGCCGTAGGGGCGAAAAATTTTTCGCCCCCACACCCATCAATTCTACAACTCCAAGCCCAGTCAATCCCTCAGAGCATCATATTGCAACGGTATAAGGCATTTTGAGAGATCAACCAGGGATTCCGTAGGCTTGGGGAAGTGAGGGGCGATCGCCTCCCCACTATCCCTAATCAAAAAACCCCCTGAGTCAGGGGGGTAAAAGGGAGTTATGGCTTAGAGTTCGCCGCGAATTTCCTGAACAATGCCATCGCGCACCACTAGCTCAACCTGAAGTTTTTTCACCAGGTTATCCCCCACAGCAACGGTACAAGTGCCATCAATTTGCCCTTGAGCCACTTCCTGCTCCATTTCGACTTTTTGGATTTGGTCGAGTTGTTGCAAAAGTTGGTTTTTGCGCTGTTGGAGTTCGTTTTTTTTCTGGTTGACTTGGTTTTGAATCGCTTCGATTTGTTGCAGGGCTTGGGGATTGGTCAAGGCAACACCCTGTTTTTGGACTTCGGCGATCGCCCGCTGCCCTTGCATATCAATATCCTGAATCTGCTGATCAATCTGCGTACTTTGGGCTTGCAACTGCTCCGTCACTTCTTCCTTCCAACGGGGAGTCACGATAACTTTCAGGACAACGGGGCGTTTAATCGTAAGTTCGGTGGCCATGACGAATTGAATTCCTCTCGGTTGCGGTATGGGTGGATCAACTACTCAAACATCCCGTCAATGATAGCGTGATACCGTTCGGTGATCACCGGACGACGCATCTTGAGGGTTTGGGTGAGCATTCCATTGTCAGCACTAAAGGGTTCGAGAAGCAACCGAAAAACGGCGATCTGATCATCGCGCCGATAGCCGGGGCGGTTCCGCACTCGCTCCCGTAATTCTTGACTAAACAGGGCTTGGATTTTCGGATCATCGAGATCACGGCGATCGCCCTCTCCCAATTTCGGTAATCTTAAATGTAGTTGCTGCTCCCCCACCCATTTCGCCAAAGCATCTAAATTCGGCACAATCAAGGCCCCTAGGGCTTTTTGATCCTGCCCTACTAGCATGATCTGATCAATGTAGGGACTTTGGACACAGACATCTTCAATGGGCTGTGGTTCGATATTTTCCCCGTTGGTGAGGACAATTGTATCCTTAAGTCTGCCCGTTAACACCAAATGGCCGCCGTGGGTGAGCATCCCTAAATCGCCACTGTCAAACCAGCCTTCGGAATCAATCACCTTGGCAGTTGCTTCAGGTTTTTTATAGTAACCTTGCATTACCTGCGGCCCGCGAATTAAGACTAAACCCTGTTGCCGTTCCGGGAGGGTTTGGCGGGTTTCCGGGTCAACGATGCGGATTTCCGTTTCAGGCAGGGGCAGGCCCGCAGAACCCCGCAAATTGCGATCCAGACTCCGAGCCGTGGCGATGGGGGCGGTTTCCGTTAAGCCATAGCCGACAATGAGCGGCACGTTGATCATTTCGTAAAATAAATCAATGTGACGGGCTAAAGAGCCGCCGCCGCTGACGAAATATTTCACACAGCCGCCGGTCGCTGCCCGGACTTTTTCGTAAACGAGGCGATCGCCTAACCCATGGAGGGGCTTTAACACCATTGCTTTAATTTTCGCTTTGGTGCGATCGCCCCCACTAGGATTGGGCTGTAATAATTCGCAATCCGTGGCAATCCGCCGCGCTTTGACATACTTTTCGGAAAGATTTAAAAAGAAGTGAATTAACTTTTGCTGACCGCTGGATTTTTCGCGAAAACTCTTTTGCACCCCCTCATAGATTGATTCCCATAAGCGGGGAACCCCTACCATAAAATGGGGTTTAAACTTTTTCAAATCCTCTTTAAAAAAGCGAATACTGGTGTAAATTTGGGTGCAACCATTGGCAAAGAGGAAATATTCCACACTCCGCTCGTAGGAATGCCAACTGGGAAGGATCGAGAGGACGCGATCGCCCGGTGCAGGTTCGATCACTGCTTGGGTTCCTACCACTTGATGGAGCAAATTTCCATGGGTGAGCATCACGCCCTTGGGTTGGCCGGTGGTTCCGGAGGTATAGAGGAGCGTGGCTAAATCGTTTTTCGTTAATGCAACGGGGGTGAATGGGGTATCAGCCCCTAATGCCAACAGTTGGGAAAAGTTCAGGCATTTTTCAAAACCAGGATCTTCTGGCGTTTCATCGGATAAAAGGATTACAAAGGCAATGCTAAGAACCTCGATTTCCGGCCGCAGTTTTTGCACCGTGGCCCAGTCCTGAACAATCAGCGCGACACTCTCACTATCGCGGTAAATGTAGAGGAGTTCTTGGCGATCGGCTTGGGCAGAGCGCACCGCATTGGCGGCTCCGGCTAACATTACCCCCTGATCGGCAATCAACCAGCGGGGGCTATTGTCGGAAAATTGGGCAATTTTATCCCCCGGTTTCAGGCCCAAGGCTTGCAAACCCCTAGCGAATTCCTCGATCGCCGCTTGCAGTTGGCGGTAACTGTATTGACAGGGAGGCTTGCTGTGGGGATCATGGAGGGCCTCAATATTGGCGTGTTTTTCGCAGGTCATGGCCCAGACCTGGGGAAGGGATTGGGCATTGGCGTAGTCGGATCTGTGCATAGGCTTGGCGATGGTTGCGTGTAATCTTGCCGTCATCTTAACCTAGAAATTTTACGGATCTTTGCCGATGTGCCACTGATGGCAATCGCCCCCTATTAATGGCTTTCCTCCCTGCCGGCCACCACCGCAAAAAATCCCCAGGTCGGAAAAAACCAAGGGAGGGCTAGAATCGTTAAGGACTGTTAACGCCGCACCCCCATGTCAGAACCCCTCAATCTTTCTGATTCCCTCCCCACTCTGGACGATCTGCCTACGGCAGGCTTGCGCCAACGCCGCGATTGGATTCGGATTCGGGGGGCGCGGCAGCATAATTTAAAAAATATTGATCTGGATTTGCCCCGCGATCGCCTGATTGTTTTTACCGGCGTATCCGGTTCGGGGAAATCCTCCCTGGCCTTTGATACCATTTTTGCCGAGGGGCAGCGTCGTTATGTGGAATCCCTCAGCGCCTATGCGCGGCAGTTTTTGGGCCAGTTGGATAAACCGGACGTGGATGCGATCGAGGGGCTGAGTCCGGCCATTTCCATTGATCAAAAATCCACATCCCACAATCCCCGCTCCACCGTCGGCACGGTGACGGAAATTTATGATTATTTGCGCTTGCTGTTTGGCCGGGCCGGTGCGCCCCATTGCCCCCAGTGCGATCGCAGCATTGCCCCCCAAACCATTGATGAAATGTGCGATCAGGTGATGGCCTTGCCTGATCGCACCCGTTTTCAAGTTCTTGCTCCTGTCGTTCGGGGCAAAAAAGGAACCCATAAAAAACTCCTTTCCAGCCTTGCCAGTGAGGGGTTTGTGCGGGTGCGGATTAATGGCGAAATTCGGGAATTGAGCGATGCTATTGATCTGAAGAAAAATCACAGTCATCATCTTGAAATTGTCGTCGATCGCCTGATTAAAAAAGAGGGGTTAGAGGAGCGTTTGGCGGATTCCTTAACGACAGCGCTGAAACAGGCAGAAGGGACGGCAATAATTGCCACTGATGATCAAGAATTGATTTTCTCGGAAAACTTTGCCTGTCCTGATCATGGGGCAGTGATGGATGAACTTTCGCCCCGCTTATTTTCCTTTAATTCTCCCCATGGTGCTTGCCCCCATTGCCATGGCATCGGCAGTTTACGGACATTTTCCCCCGAATTAATTATTCCTGATCCCAGCCAACCGTTGTATAGTGCGATCGCCCCCTGGTCTGATAAAGAAAACGCCTATTATATTTCCCTCCTCCACAGCATCGGCGAAGCCCACGGTTTTGAACTCCAAACCCCTTGGCATCGCCTCACCCCCGAACAGCAGCACATCCTCCTTTATGGCGCAAAAGAGCCGATCCTGATGCAGTCTGACCCCTATCGGGGTGCAGGGTATCAGCGCAAATTTATCGGGATTTTGGCCATGCTGGATCGGAGCTATGCTGATACGAATTCCGAAGCCTATAAGCAAAAACTAGAGCAATATATTGTCTTTCAAACCTGCGAAGTTTGCCACGGTCAACGACTCAAACCGGAAGCTCTAGCGGTACGTTTAGGGCAATATAAAATCACCGATTTAACCACCGTGCCGATCCGCATCGCCCGCGATCGCCTCGACAGCCTCGACCTCACCCCCCGCCAAGCGGCGATCGGCACGTTGGCCTTGAAGGAGATAGGCGATCGCCTCCAATTCCTCCTTGATGTCGGCTTAGACTACCTCACCCTCGACCGGGCCGCCATGACCCTATCGGGGGGAGAAGCCCAACGCATCCGCCTCGCCACCCAAATCGGTTCCGGCCTAACCGGCGTACTCTACGTCCTCGATGAACCCAGCATCGGCCTCCACCAACGGGATAACGATCGCCTCCTGGCCACATTGAAAAAACTGCGGGATCTGGGCAATACGTTAATTGTTGTTGAGCATGATGAAGACACGATCCGCGCCGCTGATCACATCGTTGATATTGGCCCCAAGGCGGGAGTCCATGGGGGGGCGATCGTCTGTGCTGGGGATTTGCAAGCCCTGCTCACCGCCCCCGATTCCATCACCGGAGCCTACCTCTCCGGCCGCCAACGCATCGCAACCCCCCCAGAGCGGCGCAAGGGCAACGGCCGCCACCTCATCCTCCGGGATTGTCACCACAACAACCTCCAACATTTTGATCTGGAAATTCCCCTGGGGAAACTCGTAGCGATAACCGGCGTATCGGGATCGGGAAAATCAACGTTGGTGAATGAACTGCTCTACCCCGCCCTCCAGCACCATTTCACGAAAAAAACCCCTTTCCCCGCCCATTTAGGCGATTTAGAAGGGTTAAACGCCGTCGATAAGGTGATCGTCATCGATCAATCCCCCATTGGCCGCACCCCCCGCTCTAACCCCGCCACCTACACCGGCATTTTCGACTCGATCCGCACCATCTTCGCCGAAACCATCGAAGCGAAGGCACGGGGCTATAAGCCGGGGCAATTTTCCTTCAATGTCAAAGGGGGGCGGTGTGAAGCCTGTGGCGGTCAAGGGGTGAATGTGATTGAGATGAATTTTTTGCCCGATGTCTATGTGCAGTGCGATGTCTGCAAAGGGGCGCGGTATAACCGGGAAACGTTGCAGGTGAAGTATAAGGGGTTTTCCATTGCCGATGTGTTGGCGATGACGGTGGAGGAGTCCCTAGGGGCGTTTGAGAAAATTCCCAAGGCGGCAACGCGGCTACAAACCTTGATGGATGTGGGTTTAGGTTATGTCCAGTTGGGGCAACCGGCCCCCACATTATCGGGGGGGGAGGCGCAGCGGGTCAAGTTAGCCTCAGAGCTTTCCCGCCGAGCTACCGGGAAAACCCTCTATCTGATTGATGAACCGACAACAGGGCTATCTTTTTATGATGTTCATCACCTTTTAAATGTGTTGCAGCGGTTGGTGGATAAGGGCAATTCGGTGTTAGTAATTGAGCATAATTTAGATGTGATTCGTTGTGCAGATTGGTTGATTGATTTGGGGCCAGAGGGGGGCGATCGCGGTGGTTACATCATTGCCCAAGGTACGCCGGAAACTTTAGCCCAGCATGGCGATTCCTACACGGGCCAATACCTACGCCGCATCCTCCCCTAGGACGGTGCGTCAGATACAATTCAATTATCAACATCATCATTGATGCGGTCTGACGCACCCTACGATTCAATTGTAGGGAGTGGTTCAACTTTAGGAGACCAGTGCTAGAGCCGACTGCCAAGCAGGTTTTAGCGGATGTCAATTGCTCTGAATCCTGCATGGAACGTGACATTACCCTGTGGATAGCGATCGTCAAACGCAAGCGCAAAAAACACCTCCGGTGGAACCCCTTCGAGCACAAGTCCAGCCACATTCTTAAATCCGAATTTCTTGTAGTATTGTGGATGTCCGACGAGACAGCAGCCTTGGGCATCTAACCCTTTCAATCGTGATAGTCCTTCCTGAACCAAAGCTTTGCCAATACCCATACGCTGGTACATTGGCAGCACAGAAAGCGGGCCGAGTCCATACCAGTTTTTAACACCGCCTGAGATGGTGATAGGAGAAAATGCAATATGTCCTACAACACGACCATCCACTTCTGCGACCAATGACAAAGTTAAAACTCCTGCGGAACGAAGAGCGTCGATGATGAATTGCTCTGTGTGATTACTAATCTCTAGGGACTCAAAGGCTGCAATCGTCACTTCTGTGATGAGAACGGCATCGTCCTTTGTTTCGTCCCTGATCAAAAATTTTTGTGCTGTCATAACAATTTCATTGGGCGTGTTCCTGGCTGTCAGTGATATCGGGTCGAGACTTGATTACGCCAACGCTTTCCCAGTAAGCAACGAGATCTAGTCCTGTTTTGGGAGGGTTTTGGAGGAAAGGGCGAAAGGAGAGAACGTGAAGAATGTACTCTGACAGAGGCAATTTAAGCTGGGATGCCTCAGCGGAGAGTTCATTTTCCAGATCAGAAGGCAAGTCTATGCTAATGTTCACGATTCTCTCCTTAACTAAAAGGGTTGACAATTTTTAGCCCATCAATATCTGAATACCCAAAGTCTTCTGTATAGAGAGTTGCAACGTTTGCTTCTAAGCAAGCAGCAACCACCATCGAATCCCAGTGGGACAGACTAAAACGGTTCATCAAGTCCTCAGCACGATCAATAACAGCCCAAGTGGGTAAAACTGTGTACCAAACTTGTTGCAAGTCGCGAATGTCTTGATAAGCTTGCACTCTGTTATAACCCAATGGTTCTAGCTTACGACTTGCTGCCAAGTACTCACAGGCAACTTGCCAGATCAAAACTCCGTCTGTTAATGAAGATACCAGGGAAGCTGCTATTGCCTGTTTAGCAGGATCACGGGGATCATTAATGTAAATCAGGATATTTGTGTCAACCGCGTTCATGCAGCATATCCCGTGTAAAATGAGGAGCATTAGCGGGAATAGGGTTTTGTTGCATGCGCTCAACCAGTAGCTTTAGAAAGTTCTGTCTAGCCACAATGTCAGTAATCCTAGGTGGAGCAACTTGGGCTGATTGCACAAAAAGCTCAACTTCAATGCCTTCAGGTAAGTTACATGCTGACTGAAGAATAAATGTGCCATTTTGGTAAACTGCTTTTAAGGCTTGGGGCATAGGAAGACTCCACATATCAGGAAACATTACAGGTGGCGACTATAATTCTAACCCAAACTATGCTTTCCCAGTAGGCAACGATATCTAGTCCTGTTTTGGGAGGGTTTTGGAGGAAAGGGCGAAAGGAGAGAACGCGAATAATGTACTCTGACAGAGGCAATTTAAGTTGGGATGCCTCAGCGGAGAGTTCATTTTCGAGATCAGAAGGCAACTCTATGCTAATGTTCACGATTTTCTCCTTAACTCACTCCTTAACTAAGGTGATCATCATTGATTTTGATATAGTTATAAGCGTTTAATACTGCTTCTTAGCTGCGCTTCTTGAACTCTAGTTGCAAAATACTTTTGGAAGTCTAAAAGTTCTGGCTTTTTGTCTGCCTCGCACCAGTAATCTGATAACCGTCCAACAATACCACATATCCAGTCGGCACACTGAAGCGTTTGGTATAGATGGCTTTCAGCTTGTATCGGTGGTTCTACCAAACACCTTCGCTGGTCATCACCGAACATAGCAAGAGATGCAGCTTCAACAATCTCACCGCGCATCACATTTTCCTCCTGTTGATCTAACATCAGTATGAACTGAGCATTTCTTGATTCACATTCTTGGTCTATGCGCTTAATGGCTTCCTTTAAGACAGAATGATAAAGTTTTTTTGAGTCATGCAGTTCGCTAGAACGACGTTTCTCACGTCCTACAAAAAACAAGAACCCATTGCGCTTCTTGATATTATTAATTAAACGGTATGTTGCACGTTTCAGTTCTGGATATTTTTGAACGTTTTTTAGAGTGTAGAGTGCAGATCCCTTTTTTTCCCACTTAGCAGGATGAGTGCCGCTGCGTTCAAGCTCGAACTGAAGTAAGTGATTCTTGAGCTGAAAGAAATATGTTGAAAATGAGCGAACTTCTGAATAAGGTAAAACCAGTCCAGCTAGACCAAATACTGGATGAGTTTTGTATTTGGGGTGATCAGCAGAAATATAGGGGCCAATATGTCCAAATTCATCCAGATAAGCCAGGTAAAGCACGAATCCTCCAAAAACACGAAAGTTCGACCACTTAGTAGGTCGAACCTCGGAATTAGAACATAGACGGACAGAGCCTCTACGTGTCTGGTTTAATTATATCGACTACCTAGGAAAACGTCAAGCCTTGAAGTCTAACGGCCAAGCTCACCCGCCGACGTAGGATGGTGGAGCGGATGGTTAGCCGCCTAAGGAGAATCATCAAAGTTAGGGTTAAAAGGGAGCGATCGCCCCCCCCTTTTTTCAAATCTAAGTGATCACCGTGGGGCGATCGCGATTGGGAAAAATCACAATCGCCCCAACTTCCGTAGATTTTTTAAATCCAACTCAAAATCTTCCACATCGTAGGAGTAGAGAGGAATATGGCGATCTTTGAGGAGTTGACGAAAAGCATGGGGTGGCATCTCCGCGAGTTGGCTGGCATAGCCCAGGGTTAAATGACCGGCTTGAAACAGGTGTAACGCAATCTCTTGGCGGAATTCGTTGGCGGTGAGCCGCGATGCTTGCAGGATACAGTCTGAAATAATGACACTTATTGCCCCCATCGCCTGTTAAGTAGGAAGGCACAATTATTTCTAAAATGCCCCCTCACCCTAAACTCACTTTCTGCAGGTTGACATTTTATTCTTACTATGAATTGCTAAATGCAATCGCTGTAATCTTTGTGAGAAGAGACTTCTGGGATTTGCCAATTTTGAGAACTCAACGAGTAGCTTAATGTTCGGTAATAATTTGAGCGGCAACATCCAAAATCCAAACCTGCCATTTTTCAAGGCTTTCAGGAAGCAAAAAATGAATTCACACTTTAATTTATTTGTCAACCTGCGGAATGTCGGTAATAAGTAAAGCCTTGCTTCAAAACCCCTCTCCCATAGTTTGAGAGAGGGGTTGATGATGATGGCTTACTCTAGGATTGATTTAGGATCGCTATAAGTAAAGCCTTGCTTCACAACATTAAGTCAATTCATGTGCGTAAGCTAAATGCCAAAGCAAACATCAAGGAAACCACCGTTGTCGCCGAGTGCATTATCAGCATCGTTGATTCGTATGGCAGTTCGAGTAATTGGTCTAGGTAACTGCTGGTTTCCCCGAACCCATATGTAACCGTATCCATCGGTAGGAATATTTACAAGTAAAGCACCAAAAGGAGTGGTCTGATCATACTTGTATTGATTATATGGCTCTAACCCAGGTTCTGAATGTCCACTAGGACCAACTCGTCGGTAATTCGCAGCATCAACAGACCAGCCGCCACTTACACTTGTTACACGCCTGTATACCCTGTTGAAATTGAAATGTTGCCAACCGTATTCTGAGTGTACCCGGACACATTGTTCAACAGGGGCTGGTCCACACTCAGGACAACCAACTTCCGATGGACTACCTTGAGCTTCAGCTTTATTCACTAAAGCTCCTGACCCTACCATCGTGATTACTGCTGCCGTTAGGAAAAATAAATTTCCATTTGAACATTTACTCATTTTGAAATTTCCTCCGTAATCTGTTACAAAACTAAACCATTCAACAGCTAAATTAATGCCGATTAGATTAACTATTAATTAGATGCTGACGACAGCCTAACTGCTTTAATACTAAAAAATAAACTCTTATGCAATTAAGCTATGTCCAGATCATATCGAAAAAGGATTGATGTGTCAATAATTGCTAGCTCCACCATATACAAAACTTCATTAACAACTAGAGCTTAGAAATTGGGTAGAAAAACCGAGCTAAAGGGAGGCAAATGTATTGTTTTAGTTTAGGAAAATCGGTAGTGCGTCAAAATAATGTGGGTTTGATAAAGTAGAGGAATAGTTACAACTGCACTAAAGCTATGGAATGTCGGCTCTGCGGTCATCCCAAAACCCACAAACACGGCAAAATGCCCAATGGT
>Ga0316611_1000022_pt1 | contig 72480 bp, 68 predicted proteins | sample MIS2016202_MG_FD_207675 | JGI IMG/M metagenome (GOLD analysis project Ga0316611, IMG submission 207675) | Microbial mat bacterial communities from Middle Island sinkhole, Lake Huron, Michigan, United States - MIS.2016.202 | ecosystem: Environmental > Aquatic > Freshwater > Lake > Sediment... | reverse complement strand
AAGGGAAGCTTGAAGATGAAGCGTTATCGAGCTGGCCTCGACAACAATTTCCTACTCGAAATTCTTGCTGCTTCTCTGTCTCACCCTTTATCACATTCTCCCTCCTAATTTGATGCGTTTACCCTGCCTATGTAACCTATGCTCTGTTTGGATTTGTAGCCACATGGCGAGAGAGTTTTGATATTGAAATTGCTAATGATTTTATATAGCAATAGTCAGTATTGTTAGGACGTTTCAGAAATCTGAAACCCTCTCTTGGTGGGCATTGCCCACCCTACTAATCCACATTTAAGGTAATAAGCTAAATTTATTCAAAATTGAAACCCTTGATGTAGGGGTGAAAAATTTTCCGCCCCTACGCAGATTTGGTATCCAATTGAGCCAATTTTACCCTATTTTCTGAAGAACCACATTTAATTGCAATCACCTACTTAGCGATCGCTCTCGGCGGCGGCGGAAGATTAAGAACGTTGAAGGCGACGGAGCAGGGTAAATAAGGGAGGACGTAAAGGGGGGGGAAATTGGGCCAGGATTTTACCGATGGTGGCTTTTAACGAGGGAGGACAGGCTTGTAAGAGGGCTTGACCTTGGGCGGTTTCTCCCTGCTCAATCAACCGTAACCCCAATAACAGCCGTGTTTCCCCTAGACGGGTTTGGCGCACCTGCTCTAAATTTGTAGATTCAAATTGAAATGCCTCTAAATATTGCAATTTATCGGCTAAATAACGACGGGCGCGGGCGGGGGTGTTTTGCTCTGGATGGCGGCGGTATTCCATCAGTAATTCTGGTAAATAATAGGCTTGTTTTCCTGCTAAGGCTAACCGGACGAGCAGATCATTATCTTCGCAATTTTGCCAATCTTGGCGCATGAAATCCACGGCTTTTAAGGCACTGTAACGAAAGAGCGTGGCTCCGATTTGTAAGCTTTGGTGAATGAAGACGGTGGCGAGGAGATTGGCGATCGCACCAGGGGGGAGGCGATCGCGCCCCCATTGCTGGGAATTAGCCCGCGTTGCCGCTTGATCCCGTTGATTCTCAGTATCAATAATCCAATGATTGGTTCCCACAAAATCAATGTCTGGGTGCTGGTCTAAAATTGCCACAGTACGGGTTAAAAATTCGGGGGTGAGGCGATCATCATCGTCAAATTTGATAAAGTATTCCCCTTGGGCTGCTAAAAACCCAGAGCGCATATTATTACTTTTGCCGATATTTTCCCGGTGGCGGAGGTAACGAATGCGGCGATCGCCCTCATAACGGGCCATTAAAGCCGCTGTGCCATCGGTAGAGCCATCATCACAGACGATTAATTCCCAATCTGAATAGGATTGAGCCAGCACCGATTCAATGGCGACTTGCAGAAAATGCACCCGATTATAGGTGGGAATTGAAACGGTTACTTTTGCCATCACCTTGCGTTTCCCTGTGACTTTTCCCACCCTCTAAAAACCGTAGGGGCGTTGGCGTAAGCCTGCCGGAGGCACAAAAATCTTTCGCCCCATTTTCACCCCTACCCTCAGGAAATCTAAATCCCCGAACCATCAAGAAATTCACGAATTTCGCGATCAGCGAGGCGACAACTGCCGGAAGCAGTGAGTTGGGGTTGGGGGCGATCGCCTAACGCCGCTTTTACTAACGAATTCGTTCCCGCCTGCTGTTGTTGCAATGTGGTTAACTGCTGTTCAAGATTTTCAATGCGATCGACCAAGCTACGAATCACCGCCGCCTCAGAATCCGGGAGTTTCCCATGTTCAAGGGGATTGACCCGCACCCCAGAACGGTACAGCACCCGCCCCGGCACACCCACAACCGTGCAATCCGAAGGAACATCCCGCAACACCACAGAACCCGCCCCAATCCGCACACTATTGCCAATTTGCAAATTGCCTAACACCTTGGCCCCGGCTCCCACCACCACATTCTCGCCCAGGGTGGGGTGACGTTTGCCGCTTTCTTTACCCGTTCCCCCCAAGGTCACGCCTTGATAGATCAGGCAATAATCGCCAATGATCGCCGTCTCGCCAATCACCACCCCCATACCATGGTCGATAAATACACCTTGACCAATTTGCGCCCCTGGATGAATTTCAATGCCGGTGAAGAAGCGGGCCAGATGGGAAAGGAGGCGCGGTAGGAAGGGCAGACCGAGGTGATACAACCAATGGGAGACGCGATGACACACCAGAGCTTGCAGCCCTGGATAGCAAAACAGCACCTCTAACCAGTTGCGGGCCGCAGGGTCGCGCCCAAAGATAATTTGAAAGTCGGCGATGAGTGAGGATAGCACGAGTTTTTCAGGAATAACTTAAGCCTTGATTATCTTAACGTTGATGGGGGCGAAAACACGAGGGCGGGAAACCGGTCTTGGGAAAGGAGTGAGGAGAGAGAGGTGAGGAGAGAGGAGTGGGAAGTCGGAAGATTGTAGGGGCGTTGGCGTAAGCCTGCCGGAGGCACAAAAATTTTTCGCCTTGCCAGTCAGTGAGGAAAAACGCTCAACTTCCCTCTTTTCTCTCTCCTCTATCCTCTCTTCTCTCTAATGGAAATTCCTCAGACGTAGAGCGTTAGTGACGACGGAGATGGAACTGAGGGCCATGGCGGCTCCGGCGATGATGGGACTTAAGAGCCAGCCGGTGAAGGGGTAGAGGATACCGGCGGCGATGGGGATGCCGATGATGTTGTAGATGAAGGCGAAAAAGAGGTTGCTGCGGATGTTGGCAAGGGTGGCTCGGCTCAGTTGGATGGCGGTGATGATGCCGGTGAGGTTGCCGGAGATCAGCGTCATATCGGAGGCGGCTATGGCGACATCGGTTCCCGTCCCGATCGCCATGCCCACATCGGCTTGAGCTAAGGCTGGCGCGTCGTTGATCCCATCCCCGACCATGGCGACACAGCCCCCTTCTTTTTGCAATTCCCGGATAATCTCGGCTTTTTGGCCGGGGCGGACTTGGGCAATGGTGCGGGTGATGCCGGCCTGAGAGGCGATCGCCTCTGCGGTTTCCTGGTTATCCCCCGTGAGTAAAATCACCTGTAATCCCATCTGCTGCAACCGTTGCACCACCTCACGGGAGGAGGGTTTGAGGGCATCGCTAATCGCCATCAAGCCGACAATTGCTGAATCTTGGGCAATCCAAACGACGGTTTTTGTCTCTCGCTCCCAACGGTGCGCCCATTGGGTTAAGGGTTGCCCTTGAATGATGGCGGCTTCGGGATTTAACCCTAAATCCGCCAACCAGCGGCGGGTTCCCAATCGTAAGGTTTGGCCCGCAATTTCTCCCTGTACGCCCGAACCAGCGATCGCCTCAAACTCCCTCACCGTTGGTAAATCCTGAATCCCTTGACGTTTGCCATAGTCCACCACCGCCAAACCGAGGGGATGCTCGGATTGGGCTTCGAGGGCGGCGATCTGGCTTAAAAGAGTTAATTCCTGTTCAATTCCGGCGGTCGTGATGTAGTCCGTCACCGTCGGTTTTCCCGTCGTCAGCGTGCCGGTTTTATCCAGGACAACAGTACGAATGCGATGGGCTAACTCTAAACTTTCCCCCCCTTTAATCAAAATGCCGAACTCTGCCCCTTTGCCGGTTCCCACCATCACCGAGGTGGGCGTGGCTAACCCCAAGGCACAGGGACAGGCGATCACCAATACGCCCACAGTGGGGATCAAGGCGAGGGCCAATTGTCCCGTCACGCCATACCACACCGCAAATGTCACCACCGCAATGCCCAACACCACCGGCACAAACCACCCCGTCACCCGGTCGGCCAATTGTTGAATGGGTGCTTTAGAGCCTTGGGCCGCCTGCACCAATTGAACAATTTGCGCCAAGACCGTCGCTGATCCCACCCGTTCAGCAGTGAATTCAAAACTTCCGGTCTGGTTTAACGTTGCGCCAATCACCTCATCCCCCACCCCTTTCTCCACCGGGCGACTTTCCCCCGTCACCATCGCCTCATCCACCGTCGAGCGACCCACCACAATCACCCCATCAACGGGAATTTTTTCACCGGGACGCACAAGAAGGCGATCGCCCACCTGCACCGCTGCGATCGCAATATCCACCGGCTCCCCATCGCGGATCACCCGTGCTGTTTTTGCTTGCAGGCCGATCAATTGACGAATCGCTGCGGAGGTTTTCCCCTGAGCGCGATGCTCTAAAAACTTGCCTAATAAAACCAACGTCACCACCATCGCCGCCACTTCATAATAAACATCGGGGGCTAAATTTTGGCCGCGAAACCATTGGGGGAAAAAGGTTGGAAAGAGGGAATAAACATAGGCGGTTCCTGTTCCTAAAGCCACCAATGTATTCATATCAGCACGACGATAGCGGGCCGCCTGCCAAGCCCCGATAAAAAAGGATTGCCCCACCCACACCATGATCGGGGTAGTTAACAATAATTGTAGATAGGGATGATGGAGCCACATCGGCCAGCCTGGAAGATGAATGCCAGTCATCATCGGCAAACCCCCAATCATCAAAATACTGCTGGCGATTAATCCCAAAACCAATTTAGCCCGCAACTGTTTCCCCTCGGTAGTTTCGGGATCATCGTTGGGGAGGGTGAAGGGATCGACGAAGGGGGTAGCGGTGTAGCCGGCCCGGGCGATCGCCCCTTGAATTTTTTCGAGGGGGGCAATTTGGGGATCGTGATCGAGGGTGGCGATCGCCGCCCCAAAGTTAACGCGACATTCTTCTACGCCTTCCATACGGCTGACGATCCGTTCAATGGCTTGGGCACAGGAGGCGCAACTCATGCCCTGAAGTTGAAGGGTTTGCTGGGTCATGGTCAAGGCTAATATCGGAATACTTTCAGGGTAAACCCTCCAGCCTAGGGGAGGGTCAAGAGTTCCCAACATTGTGAGGAGGTTAGGGGGCGATCGTTAATTTTTCCCTCTCAAGTGTTCATCAGATCTTGACACTGCGATCATTATAGATTTATGATTAAGGGTATGTGCTTTTAGTGGTTTAATGGCGATTAAGCTTTAAAATATTTAGACTACTAGTTAAATCTTAGTAGATTGGGGTAAATCTTGTAAACTATGTAATAGATTGCAAAAAACTATATTTCTCAGTTGTGTAAGTTAAGGAAGTTAATTAATGGCTAATCTAATTGAATTAGACTTAGAAAAAGAAGATGAAGAAGATGAAGTTTTGGTATCATATGACATTGCTACCTATCCTTCAGATTTTACATTGAATGGCATTTATGACATGTGGAAAAATGATGACATTACCATTCCTGATTTTCAGCGGGAATTTGTTTGGACAATTCGTCAATCGTCACTACTGATTGAATCATTTCTATGTGGATTGCCAGTTCCATCTGTATTTTTTTATATTGACGATCAAAATAAGAATCTGGTAATTGATGGCCAACAACGTATACTCAGTACTGTATTTTACTTTGATGGTTTTTTCGGTTTTGAAAACTTTCAGGGTAAGCGACATGTATTTAGGTTAACTGGATTAGATGAAAAAAGCCCTTATCATAAAAAGAAATTTGATGAGCTTTCTCAGTCTGATCAACGTAAGCTCAAGAATTCTGTTCTCAGAGCGATCAATATCCGTCAATTATCTCCAACTAATGATAGTACGAGCGTGTATCACATATTTGAAAGACTTAATACAGGTGGTACACCTCTAAAACCTCAAGAAATAAGAAACTGTGTCTTTAGAGGTGATTTTGCTCAAAAACTCACGGAACTAAATAAAGATAGCAATTGGCGCAAGATTCTTGGAAAAGAAATTTTTGATAGACACCAAGCAGATATTGAGTTAATTCTTAGAATATTTGCACTCAGTGGGCAGGCAGATAGCTACGATAAGCCCATGAAAGAATTTCTAAATAAAGAAATGAAGAAGCATCGTAGTGGTAACACAGAGAAAGTTTCTAGATTTGTTAAACTCTTTCCAGAAACCGCGAAAATTCTTGTCGATTTTTTGGGTGAAAAGCCATTTAATGTACGTGGGCCTCTGAATGGATCTGTTCTTGACTCAGTTTTTTGTACAGTAATGGATAATCTAGATAATGTTGTTCCTGATCTTCAAAGTAAGTTTGAAGAGCTACGACAAAATAAGGAGTTCGAGTTACAAACAACTAAAGGAACTACGGACACCAATACATTACGTAATCGATTTGGATTAGTAAGGGATTTTCTGATTCAAAAGTAGTATGACCTACAATGATCATTTCAAGCTAGCAGATGATATGATAAATCATCTTGATACAGTTGTTTTAAATGTTTCAGATCCCTTTATTTCATCTCGATATATTGGATTTGTTTCTGTTTCTGCTGTAACAGTCTACGAATTGGCGGTTAAAGAAATATTTTGCACTTTTGCAAGCAAAAAACATAAGGTTTTAGGTGCTTTTGCACTTAGCTATTTTGATCGTATAAATGGGCGAGTCAAACTCAAAATTATTAGAGATGACTATATTTCTAGGTTTGGAACAAAGTATGTCGATAAATTTAGGAAGAAAATTGATCAAGCCGAACAGCACTTTTTGAAAACGTCGAGAATCAGTATAAAAAGTAGTTACAATAATGTGATTGAGTGGAGAAATCAATTTGCTCATGAAGGGCAAATTCCATCAACAGTTACTTATCCAGAGGTGATCAAATCTTATAAAGCTGGTAAAGAAGTTATACACTGTTTAGCTCAAACCATGCAGCGATAGAACCCAGATTTTATATGTTGATATTATATGGAGTCCGCGTAAGTCTTTAGGTTATAAAAATTTGGATGTAAGTCTTGCTCAGTATAGGTTCCAGCTATTGTTTGATCCTCAATAAAGAAGGATATAACCCTAGTAATTTTTGTGTGCTTGTTAAAAATGAACTATCAGTTGAGAACTTCTCTCGATTTTGAAAGCATTGCTGTGCCTATGTTTTAATTACCTAAATCTTTATTGTGACGCTGTTGTACAGAGTTGGCAGTATGTCAATCTGGTTGATCAACAACAAGTAACAAATGGGAGATGTGTCAGAAACGACAATCATTGCGCTCTGAACTCTTTAAGGGTTTGAAGATCCTGTTCTAGTTCAGCTTCGTTGTAGTTCAAATAAACACCCATCTGCTTCAGAAAGAGATGAACCGCTAGACGGGAGGGTAGCTGAAGGATTTGACGGACTTCAGCCGTGCTGATTTTGCCACTGCGATAAGCGTCAGCAATCATCACTTCAAGAAGACGACGGGAAAGGTTGCCCTCGGTTTGGTCTAATCTTTGCGCAAGTTCATCGGGAATTTCGACGGTGATTTGCATCTTAACATCGCTCATGGATTAAGGGTTAACTCCATGGTAAGCGATCGCCCTACAAAAACCCCAATATAGGCAACGGGCAACGCCGCTAATGGGGAACGTTAACACACCGATTGTATTAGCGAAGAGCATGGAGGCGCGATCGCCTCAAAAAGATTACCAAAATTCATGGGTCTAAAGCCCCGTCCTGACTTCGACAAGCTCAGTCACCATCCAGGACGGCTTTTTAGGGTTTATGATTAGCGTAGCGGATAGGGTAATCAACCGCTTTAAAAACCCGATGCTACCTAACCCGTAGCGACTGAACCTTGGCAATTGAATCTATGGGGTTCTACTTCATTGTTCTAGACCTCCCTGCAAGTAGATAAAAGATTCACAGAAGACGAATCAGTTTTTGGCAAATATTGCTGCCAATTCAAACAAACTTTGGAGCAATCCAACTACGGTGGGGCACACCGAAAGTAACGCTTGGGGAGAGAACCACCTCTATGTAGGAGTTCGCAAGGAATCCTAGGTAAGTGGACTCGGTGAGCCAAGAATCCCCGTGCCTTTAGGCCGGGGAGTGTCAAGCCCGGATTTGAGCTAGAATCAGGACTAACGAACGCCTCCCCTGCCATGAGTGATTTAGTGAGAGTCCATTGTGAAATCCCCCTGCTGTGGAAAAGCAAGCTCGAACGCTTGGCAGCAGAGCGAAAAATTGCCCCGACGGATTTAATGCGCGAGGCGATCGCCTGCTATCTCGGGGAGGCGATTGGCCCCCACACGGCCCGCCTTGATGCCCTAGAAGGGGAGTTAATCGCCCTACGCCGTGCGGTGCAATCCCTCACCCACCCCATCGCTACGCCCCCCCCAGTGCTCACGCCTTTTCCCTCCCATCCAACCTTGACGGAGGATGATGGGGATGAACCGGATGAAATTCTTTATGATTTTCTCGAAGGAGAGCATTAAAAAAGGAGGGCGATCGCCCTCCTTCTCGTTTTGGTTTTGCTTGAGCCTTTGGCTCCAAAGCTTATGCTGTTTTTTGACCTGTCTTTGTCGAGCCGAGCCGCCTTTGCCTTTATCGTTGCGGCCTTGGCGGCGGGGGGATTCCCAGCGTTTGAGTCGCATGGCACACCGTGGAACACTACAGTTTGTAGTATAGCACGGTCGGACTCAAGGGGGCAATCCTGCGGAATTAATCTCGGTGGCAGCCTACCTCTTGGCGCAGTTTCAAGGTTTGTAATTGCTGGATCAAAACTTCGACTTCTGCCTGTAAATGCAGGTATTTAAGCTGCTGGTCAGGGTTGTAAGCACTGACGCTGGGGTTGACGCGATCGCTCGATAGCTGAGGTAAAGAGGCAGTAGGCATCATGGGTTATTGCTAGTTATATATACTTACTCACACCAATAGGGCATTGTAGCCTGAATGGTGTCACGATTTGTAACGAATGTGGCATTTTGACAATTGGCCCCCTTTTTGATGGAACAAAAGAACTCATTTAATCACTTAAAAATGCTCTCGCCAGTAAAATTGCGCTTGCGCCCAATAACTGTGCTATCTTCAGCGGAGACTCAATCAGGGAGGCGATCGCCCCGGAACTCTCCCGAATCTACCATCAGAGTGCAGATAGAGTATAGATATCAATGTTAAAGTTGTCTCTTGACTTAACCACCTCCACTCATTGACGCTCTTTTAGAGGAGAATCAACGACTCAATGCTGCCTTTTCTGTATCCCGTCCTCCTGGCCCAAACCCCTGCCGCCTTCGTTGCTCCAGAATCCGCGCCCCAACGATATCAGATTGAACAGCATGAAATCCGCCCCTTGCCTGGGCAACTGGATAGCATTCCCGTTTTCAACAGCAATAGCCCTGAAGTCGTGGCCACCGAAGGCATTTTGCTCTCCACCTTCCCCCCCCAAAGCACCGCCTTTCCCCAAGCCCACCTCAACCAAGCCCTAGAAGGTCGGTTTGATTTTTTTGCCCACCACATTTCTCGCCCAGCCGGTGAACCCCGCACCCTCTATCAAGGGGTCATGGTCTATAACGCGGGTACTCGTCCTGTCACCCTCAAAGTACAACAGGCCGTCAGCTACCTCAACTCCCATGATGCCCCCTTTGTGGAACTTCCCCCCCGCCTTGAAGATCCCAGCGGCCAAATTTTTTCCGGCCCTGGCTCTCGCCTCGCCGGGGACATCATCCGGGGTGTGAATCAGCCCTATTTCCCCTCGCAAATTGTCATTCAACCGCGAGAACTGCGGATGCTGGCGGTGATGCCCATCCCCATCAGCAGCGCCCGCTCGACAATGATGCGCCTCGAAAGTACTGGCCCGGTTCATCTCGCCAACCTCGCCCTCTACGAAGTAGCCGAGCAAACCACCGCCATCGACCTCAATACCGATGACCCCAATCCCGTTACCCGCACCACATACCGCACCCCGACGATGGCAGAATGGCGCAATGTTGCCATCAATGGCCGGTTGGTGAGTCCTCGGGATTTGCCCCCCTATGAATCTCCCAGCCGCTATGTTTATGGCCGAGTTGCGGGGATTTCCGTCGGCTCCGAATGGCAAGCCACCCTCACGGATACCCCCAAAATAGAAACCCTCAGTATTCCTGAGCGGGGACAATCCTTTTCCTATCCCCTCAGTACGACCGACACGGGAACCCACGGCACACAACAGATTCAAAGTGCGCCGATGCTGGTGCGCTATGGGGATACCGCCCGGCGGGCCCATGGTAACTATGCCGTCCATTACAACCTAACGCTACCCCTCCACAACACCAGCAGCGAAGCCCAAACGGTAGCGTTGACCATTCAAACCCCTTTGAAACAAAATTTAGAGAATCGACTCGTATTTCTGAATCCGCCGGAGGATCGCATTTTCTTCCGGGGTTCGGTGCGGTTTCGCTATCGTGATGATTTCAACCGGGATCAGGAGCGGTATTTTCATTTAGTACAACGGCGGGGACAGCGGGCAGAGCCTTTGATTGAACTGCGTTTGCGGCCGGGAGAACGGCGGGATGTACAGGTGGATTTCCTTTATCCCCCTGATGCAACACCGCCCCAGGTGTTAACGGTGACGACTCCGCAACCCCGTATGATTTTGACATTACCTCCGGTCAACCCCTAAGGGGCTAGGATCGGAAAAATTTTGGCGGAATGCTGAACCCGTTGGGGCGTGGGGAATGGCTATGGGGGTGATCCATCTTTGGGTTCCAAATATTTTCGAGTTTAAGGGAGGCATTCAAACCTATTCAGGGTTTTTACTGCGGGGGATTCAGGAACTACGGCCTGATTTGCAGTTAGAGGTGTTTCTCAAGCATGACCGCCGCACGGTGGGGCAGGATCTCCTGCAACCTCGGACGCGGTTTCACTTTGGAGGCCATTGGCCCTTAAAGGTGCGGACTTGGGGTTATGTGGCGCAGTTGCTCTACGGCGTAATGGCGATTCGCTTTCGCGCACCCATCCGCGCAGTGCATCGATCGCCCCCTGATCTGATCATTGCTACCCATACCAATTTTGCCCCCCTCGCAGCCCTGATCAAGCGGTGGTGGGGTATTCCCTATTGGGCGGTGGCCCACGGGATTGAGGTGTGGGATGTGACGGATCGGCGGTTAATTGCCAGTTTTGCTCAGGCCGATCGCCTCTTGGCGGTGAGCCACTATAGCCGCGATCGCCTCCTCGCGGAACAGCCCACCATCAACCCGGCCCGCGTCACGGTGTTGCCCAATACCTTTGATGCGAACCTCTTCTATCCTGCCCCTAAACCCCCCACGCTCCTGCACCGCTACGGCCTCACCCCCCAGCAGCCGGTGATCCTCACCGTGGCCCGCCTTGACCAGAGCCAAGCCTATAAGGGTTATGACCAAATTTTGCGGGCTTTGCCCCAGGTGCGGCGGGTGTTGCCCGATGTTCATTACCTCCTAGTGGGGAAGGGGAACGATCGCCCCCGTATTGAGCAGTTAATTGTGGATCTCGATCTAGAGGGGGCGGTGACGTTGGCGGGATTTGTGCCGGATGCGGAATTAGCGGCCCATTATCAACTTTGTGATCTGTTTGCGATGCCGAGCCGGGGGGAGGGGTTTGGCATTGTGTATTTAGAGGCGATCGCCACCGGCAAGCCCACCCTTGGGGGGAATCAAGATGGGGCGATCGATGCCCTGCGGGGGGGAGAATTAGGGGTGTTGGTGGATCCTGACGATGTGGGGGCGATCGCCCAAACCCTCACCGCCATCCTCACCCAAACCTATCCCCATCCCCGTTTATACAATCCGGCGGCCTTGCGGGCCGGCGTGATTCAAGCCTACGGTTACAGCGCCTTCAAGCAAAATCTAGCCGCCCAATTATTCTCCCCTTGGGGCAGTGGGGAGTAGTCTGGTTGCTTCAGAAACGAGTACACTGTACTTTAGATTTCGTTCTCCTTCGCGCCCGACCCGCATGACATCCATTCGTGAGCTACATAAACAACTGGTTCGTAAAGAGCGCTCTGCGGTTGAAATTGCCCAAGAAACCCTAGAGCGGATTAACACCCTTGAGCCAAAACTTCACAGTTTCCTCCACATCATGGCCGATGAAGCCTTGGCCCAAGCCCAACAAGTGGATGCTCAGATCGCAGCGGGGGAAACCATTAGCCCGTTGGCGGGTGTACCCATTGCCATTAAAGATAATCTCTGTACTACCGGCATTCCCACCACGGGCGGCTCACGCATTTTAGAAAACTTTGTTCCCCCCTATGAATCCACCGTTACCCAAAAGCTAAAAGATGCCGGGGCGGTGATCGTGGGCAAAACCAACTTAGATGAATTTGCCATGGGGAGTTCCACGGAAAACTCCGGCTATGGCCGCACCTGTAACCCCTGGGATTTAGACCGTGTGCCGGGGGGATCCTCCGGCGGGTCAGCGGCGGCGGTGGCGGCCCGGCAATGCGCCGTGGCCCTGGGGTCGGATACGGGGGGATCGATTCGGCAACCGGCGGCGCTCTGTGGCGTGGTAGGGATGAAGCCCACCTATGGCTTAGTCTCCCGCTATGGCCTGATGGCCTATGCCTCTTCTTTGGATCAAATTGGCCCCTTTGGGCGATCGGTGGAGGATGCGGCAATTTTGTTGGGGGCGATCGCCGGCCATGATCCCAAGGATTCCACCAGCTTAAACGTGCAAATTCCCGACTATGCCAAGTTATTGCGCCCCAATTTTCGCCCGAAATCCCGCCTCCGCATTGGCATTATCAAAGAAACCTTCGGCAGTGGTTTAGAAACCGTTGTGGAAGATGCCGTGAAAAAGGCATTGGAACTCTTGCAAGAATTAGGGGCAGAAATTCAGGTCATTTCCTGCCCGCGCTTTGGCTACGGTTTACCCGCTTATTACATCATCGCCCCCTCAGAAGCCTCGGCTAACCTGGCCCGCTACGATGCAGTGAAATACGGGATCCGCGCTGAAGATGCCGATAATTTGATCGAGATGTATAAAACCACCCGCGCCCAAGGGTTTGGTACAGAGGTAAAACGGCGGATTATGTTGGGAACCTATGCCCTTTCCGCTGGCTATTACGATGCCTATTATCTCAAAGCCCAAAAAGTACGGACGTTGATCAAACAGGACTTTGATGCGGCCTTTGAAAAGGTAGATATTTTGGTTTGTCCCACCTCTCCCACGACGGCCTTTAAAGCCGGAGAAAAAACCGATGATCCCTTAGCCATGTATCTTTCGGATTTAATGACAATCCCGGTGAATTTAGCAGGCTTACCGGGCATTAGCATCCCCTGCGGTTTTGATAGCCAAGGTTTGCCCATTGGGATGCAGTTAATCAGTAAAGTGTTGCGGGAAGATTTGCTCTTTCAAGTGGCCCATGCCTACGAGCAATCTACCGAATGGCATTTACAAACCCCCCCCTTGGTTTAATGGAAGGAGTGAGAAGTGAGAAGTGAGAAGTGAGGAGTGAGAAGTGAGGAGTGAGGAGTGAGAAGTGAGGAGTGAGGGGGAAATAAATCTGGATTTCTATTTCTCTCTATCCTCTCTGCTCTATCCTCTTTTCTCCCCCAAGGAGTGGGATGTTCCCGTCCTTACCCTGAAGTGGGCTTGCGGAGGGGCGAAAAATTTTTCGCCCCTACATTACCGGCTGTGTTAGATTGGGCGCAGTTTCGGTGAATATCAGCAGTTATGGCAATTCTGTATCAAGATCAATATTTGCTTTGTGACAGTGATGCTTTGATCATTGAAAACTATTATTTTCCCGTCGGGAGCAAACGGATTCCCTACGACAAAATTCGCCAGGTCACGCTGGAAACCTTGGATTTTTGGAATGGGGGCGGGCGGTTGTGGGGGATGGGGTTGAGTCCCCATTGGTTTCATCTGGATCTGCACCGTTGGCAAAAAAAGCACTGTTTGATTGTCGAAGAGGTGGATAATTGGGTGCAGTCGGTGATTACCCCTGATGATCCCGAACAGGTCTTAACCCTTCTCCAAAACCAGAACCGATGAAAGTGGCGATCGCCCAACTTAACCCCACCATTGGCGACCTCAAAGGCAACGCTGGCCAAATTTTGGCCGCTGCGGAAGGGGCGATCGCCCAAGGTGCAAACCTGCTCCTCACCCCAGAACTCTCCCTCTGTGGTTATCCCCCCCGCGATCTCCTCCTCCAACCGAGTTTTATCGCGGCCATGGCGGATCAACTGGTGGCATTAGCCCAGGCGCTCCCGCCCGCATTAACAACCCTCGTCGGCATTGCCCAAACCAATAGCCAAGCGCAGGAATCCGGGCAAAAACCGCTGTTTAATGCCATGGCCCTCTTAGCAGGGGGCCAAGTGCAGCAATTTTTTCCGAAGCGGTTGCTGCCCACCTATGATGTTTTTGACGAAGACCGCTATTTTGAACCGGGGGATCAACCCAACGAATTTACCCTAGGGGGCATCCGGTTTGGGGTGACGATCTGTGAGGATCTGTGGAATGATGATCAGTTTTGGGGCAAACGGCAATACAACATTAATCCCATTGCCGATCTCGCTAGCCTTGGCGTGAATGTGATTCTCAACCTTTCCGCCTCCCCCTACCGGGTGGGGATTCAAGCCATCCGTGAGGCGATGCTGATCCATGCCTCCCAACGGTTTAATCTGCCGATTTTCTATGTCAATCAGGTGGGGGGCAATGATGATCTGATTTTTGATGGTCGGAGTGTGGCGGTGCATGGGGCAGTGTGCCATCGGAGTGCTGGGTTTACGACGGATTTAGCGGTGGTGGATTTGGCGCGGGAGCCGGTGCAGTTGTCCCCCTTAACCGATGAGCCGATGGCGGAAATTTGGCAGGCGTTGGTGTTGGGGGTGCGGGACTATGCCCGGAAATGTGGGTTTAAAGCGGCGGTGTTGGGGTTGAGTGGGGGGATTGATTCGGCTTTGGTGGGGGCGATCGCCGCTGAAGCTTTAGGCCCTGCTCACGTTTTAGGGGTGTTGATGCCCTCTCCCTACAGTTCTGATCATTCGATTACCGATGCGGAGGCGTTGGTGAATCAGTTGGGGATTCAAAGGAGGCTGATCCCAATTGAGCAGGCCATGAAGGCCTTTGATCAACTCCTTGATCCCCTATTTAAGGGTACAGAATTTGGGATTGCGGAGGAAAATTTGCAATCGCGGATTCGGGGTAATCTGTTGATGGCGATCGCCAATAAATTTGGCCATTTACTCCTGTCCACAGGCAATAAATCGGAAATGGCGGTCGGCTATTGCACGCTTTACGGCGATATGAATGGCGGTTTAGCGGTGATTGCTGATGTGCCGAAAACCCAAGTGTTTGCCCTCTGTCGTTGGCTGAATCGGGAACGGGAAATCATCCCCGCGAACATTATCACCAAACCCCCCAGCGCGGAGTTAAAACCGGGGCAATTGGATCAGGATTCCCTACCGCCTTACGATGTTTTAGATGATATTTTGAGGCGGTATTTAGAGGAGAGAGAAAGCATGAATGCAATCCTCACCGCTGGCCACGACCGAGCCACCGTCGAACGGGTAGTACGCCTCGTTTCCCGTGCTGAATTCAAACGTCGCCAAGCCCCACCGGGTTTAAAAATCACCGATCGCGCCTTTGGCACAGGCTGGCGAATGCCCATCGCCTGCAAGGGTTGGGGTTAATACCCGCTTTCTCGTTACTTGGCTCTGCCCAGCTAGTGAACGGTGCGTCAGACACAATTCAACCATCAACATCATCATTGATCCTGTCTGACGCACCCTACGCTTGAATGGTAGGGTGCGTCAGAGCGATTAATCTCTGATGCAAAAGAGCAGCGTGACGGCTGACGCACCCTTTATCAAGCAACCTGCGGAATATCCGATTTAAACTCAATTTTGGCCTTTGGCCGCCTGAACTGCTTGGTAAAAACCCAAAACAACGCAGATATTCGAGATCGTCAGAAACAACTCGGCGCTGCCATGGAGCCAATCAATATTAGCGAGGGTTTCCCCATAGGCAACCTTGGCATAGATCCCCGCTGGGATTGTAATCGCCACAAACACCAGCAGCAGATAAAAACCAATCACCGCCAAACGGGGGAAGCGGCGCGATCGCGTCATAAACCAGAGAAACCCCAAATAGGGCAGCAACGATAAAGCGAAGAGGGTTTGTTGAGCCATGGGGTTAACTTTCTTTAAGAGTTCCACGATAAATCCACCAAGCCGCCGCGCAAAGGGTGCAGTTACCCAGAACGGTGGTAGCAGCTTGAACGGTAACGAGCCAATCAAGGGTAGGGGGATTGTCGAAAAAGTGCCAAGTACAAGCACAGAGCGCACTCACGAAAGCCGGTAACATCCCCCAAGCCAGGGGCCACCAACGGCGATCGCCCGTCACCTCCCCCAATTGCCACACCAAACCCATCGCCACCACCCACTCGATCACGCTGGAAATATGCACCATCCAGGTCGGAATTGAAAGAGCGTGCATCAGTGGGGAGCCTCCAGCATGGGTGATCGGGTTTATTCTAGCTGATTCCTGTTTGAGAGCAGAGAGGAGAGAGTAGAGAGGAGAGAGAAACCTTCCCACTTCCCACTTCCCACTTCCCACTTCCCACTTCTCACTTCACGATGCCCCCAAAAACGGGATAATAAAAAACGTTGACATTTCGGAGCGGTGATTTATGGATGCTATGGAGTTTTTTCAACGCAGTGCGGGGATGTGGCGATCGCAGCGCACCACCCACCATCTCCCCTTCCGGCGGTCAGAAAACGGCGGCTCCGTGATCACCGTCGAAACCCTCGGCGCTGATGATCCCCGCATTATTGAAATTTGCAAAATGCACAACGAAGACCCCGCCCAAAGTGTGGGCGGCTCCTTTGTGACCTGGGATGGGGCGATGGCTTGGGATAAGGAAGGGGAAGACCACAAGGGCGAAACGGTTTTCGCCTTGATTCCCGATGCCGATAACCCCCGCAATGGCAAACTGTTGCGGGAACGGGGCTATGCGGAAATTATGCCCGTGGCGGGTCGGTTTGAAATGGATGCTGATGATGCTTTGAAGCTGATCACGGAATACGAAACCATGAGTGTGATTGAGCGGTTTTGGTTCGCCAACCCCAATCTGCGCCTCCGTACCAGTGCCGTGAAACGGTTTGGCGGCTTTAATACCGCCACCTTCTGCGCTGAAGCCCGGATCAGTGACCCCACCCCCGCACCCATTACCGATAAAATCAGTCACCCTCTCCCCGCTTTAACGGGTTGGTAGGGGCGCATTAACGCGATAGGATCCCTAAGGTTTGTAGGGGCGAAAAATTTTCGCCCCTACAAAAATTTTACGATTGCATTGGGAATTTTTGGCTTAAAGCTTGTAAGCGATGATAATCGATGAGTTCAATTTGAGAGCCATTAATTGTAATTAAGCCATCACTTTTAAGCGCATAAAAAGCCCTGGAAAGGGTAGCGGGAATCGTCCCCAACATTGCAGCTAGTTCTGTTTTAGATAGATCAAGGGTGACAATAATTGGTGATTCATCACTTCTGGATAAATTTTCAAGATGAGCATCTTTTAGTTTGAGTAAATAGGTGGCTAATCGTTGGGGTACATCTTTAAAGGATAATTCTTCAATCACACTGGTGAGATGGCGTAAATGGCGAGAAAGGCCAATGAGCATATTAATGGCAATATCAGGATGATGATGGAGTAATTGCAAAAATCCCTGGCGAGGGAAAAAGATTAATTCTGTGGGTTCTAATGTGGCCGCAGAAGCGGGAAAAGGCTTGCCATCTAATGCCGCAACTTCCGCAAAATTTTCCCCTGATTCAAAAATATTTAAGATTTGTTCTTTGCCCGTTGCAGAAACGTTAAAAACCTTAACCCGTCCGGATTTAACGATAAAAAAACCACGGGACATTTCCTTTTGTTTAAAAATGAAGTCCCCTTTCTGAAAAATTTGTCGTTGTGCGACGACAAGGATTGTCGTTAACTGCTCTTCAGATAGCCCTGCAAACAGGAGCGTATTTTGTAAGCAGTGAATTGTGAGGGTTTTGTTATCCATCCTAAACTTGATAAAAGTAGTGCTGTGGCTATCTCTGATCGATCATTGTTATTTCATTCAGTGGGAAGGAAGGATGATGTCCGGGACAAAGGGCCGTAAATCATCGACGGAGAGATGATCGCCACTTCTTCAGCGCGATCGCCTCGACTCAACACCACTAGGGGTTGATCATAGTTAAACCCCTTCAGACGACGGAGGGCGGGGATCGCCTCCGGCCGTTCCCCATGCATCACCAAACTATAAACCGTGGCCATGGGTAAGAGCGCAATGCCCCCCTGCTCTAGGGTTTGGCGAATTTTAGCAACAGTTTCTACCTCTGCTTGCCATTGTAAAGCTTGAAGCTGAAATACCATGGTAATTGATCTAAGGAATGGGGGAGTGATGGCAAGAATTGACAAAAAATGAGGAAAACAGAATGAATTCCCTTTTATTTATCCTACAAGCTTGTTTCTATTTTTCATAACCCCTAGCCTTAAATATGGATTGGCAATTTAACTAAGAATGAGTAGTTTTACTTATCGTCAAACTTCAGAATCTCTTAACCTTATTTTTGACTTAAGTCAAAGACTTGCGCCGCAAAACTCACCTACCCTTAAAACCGAACTCCCAAACTGGAGGCGAGATCTGAGATCGAAATGATGCGCTTAAACCCGGCAGGAGAGTCGTTATCAACGCTCACAACCGGCTTCCCTCATCAACCCTACTAGGACTGCAATTATGGCAAACCCAACCTTTGATGCGGTGGCAACGGCGCGATCGCGTCCTCGTCAATTTGGTCTTCCAGCGTGGCTGGTACTGATTTGCGTTGTCACCTTTTCCGTGTTGATCGTGGCGGGGGCCGCGATCTATAAAAATGCTCCACCCATCCCCGCGACAGTGGTCTCCCCCCAAGCGGAAATAGTCCTCACCCAAGACAATATCCAAGCGGGACAAGAAACCTATCTAGGGCGAGGCGGCCAGCACATTGGCAGCATTTGGGGCCATGGCAGCTACTTAGCGCCGGATTGGACTGCCGATGTCCTCCACCGTTGGGGCTTGGCCACGGCGGGAATCCTCTATGGTGGCGATGCCAATTTTAGTCAGGTGGATTTAGAGAGCCTCTCACCCGTGGAGCGAGCCCAAGTTCAGGCCCAAGTTAAACAGGAATTTAAGGTCAATCGCTATGACCCGGAGACGGGGGCTTTAACCCTAACAGCGGCCCAAACCCAAGGACTGAACAAGGTGTTCAAAGACTATCAAACCCTGTTATCCCAAGGGTCGGCGGTGCATTCGATTCCCAGTGGTTGGTTTAAAGACCCGACGGAAATCCGCAATGTCACCGGGTTTTTCGCTTGGACGGCTTGGGCGGCCGCCAGCAATCGCCCCCATAGCCCCCTTTCCTATACAGCGAATTGGCCCCATGATGACCTGATCGGCAATCAAGCACCGGGGCAGTTTGTGATCTGGTCGATTGTGTCGGTCATTGTCTTGATTGCGGCGATCGCCCTCTTCGTTTTCGTCTATATCACCCAGGAAGATCCCGAAGAAGTGCAGACCGTTGCCCAACATCCCGCCCTTCGCCTCGCCACCCCCAGCCAACGGGTAACGACGCTCTTTTTTGGTGTCGCCATGGCTCTGTTTGGCGTGCAAATGTTAATGGGAATGGTGACGGCTCACTATGCCGTGGAAGGGGAAGGCTTTTATGGCATTCCTATCCAGCAATATTTACCCTATGCTGCCTCTCGCACTTGGCATTTACAGCTTGCGGTGTTTTGGATTGCCACCTGCTGGCTAGCGGCGGGCCTCTACTTTGGCCCTCGGTTTGGTAAACATGAACCGAAATTTCAAGCCTGGGGCAATGGTGTGCTGTTAACCGCCCTGACGGTGGTGGTGGTGGGTTCCCTCGTGGGGGCTTGGTTTGGCATTCAAGGGTATTTAGGGGATAAAAGTTTCTGGTTCGGCCATCAGGGCTATGAATATGTGGAACTGGGTCGCCTTTGGCAGTTGTTGCTGATTGGCGGCATGGTGTTCTGGCTCTGGCTGATGTTCCGCGCCCTTAAACCGGCGTTGAAAGCTGAGGGCAACAAAACCGGACTGAACCACTTTTTCCTTTATAGTGCGATTACCATTCCCCTCTTCTATGCCTCCGGGTTAATGTACACCAACCACACGCCGCTGAGTATTGCGGAATACTGGCGTTGGTGGGTGGTGCATCTTTGGGTTGAAGGGTTCTTTGAGGTGTTTGCGACGGTGGCGATCGCCTATTTATGCAGTGAACTCGGTTTCCTCAAGCGCTCCACCGCCCTCCGGGCCACCTATCTCACCACGATCCTCTATCTGGGTAGCGGTGTGATCGGCACATTGCATCACCTCTACTTTTCCGGAACCCCGGTGTTTATCACCGCCATGGGTTCGGTGGCTTCTGCCTTAGAGGTGGTTCCCCTCACCCTGATCGGCTTTGAGGTGGTGAAATCCATCAAACTCTCCCGCGAAGCCGAAGGCTTCTATCGGATGCCCCTCAAGTTCTTCCTTGCCACCTGTTTCTGGAACCTGGTCGGGGCCGGGGTGTTTGGGTTCCTCATCAACCCTCCCATTGTTTTGTACTACTCCCAAGGGTTGAATACCACCCCCATCCATGCCCATTCCGCCCTCTATGGCGTTTATGGTTCCTTGGCGATCGCCCTGATGCTCTTTGCCCTCCGGGAAATCACCCCCGATCGCTTCTGGGATGAGAAAAACCTAAATTTCGCGTTCTGGTGGATTAATGGGGGATTAGTGATGATGATGGTCACAGGGTTAATTCCCAACGGCTTCTATCAACTGGTGCAATCCGTCAACCACGGCACTTGGTACGCCCGCAGTGCAGAGGTGATTAGCTCCCCCTGGATGCAATGGACGGTGTGGTTACGAATTCCCGGCGATCTCGTTTTTGCCGTCGGTGCAGTGATGTTGATCTATTGCGTCGCTCAATCAGTGTTTGGGGTTTTCCAACAACCCACCCAACCCCAACCACCAGATGCCCTAATCACGCCATCTTCGGCTCCTTAGTCAGTCAGCCGGGGCGGCCTTCGCTGTCACCCCGGCGCATCATCCATTTTGTTTAATTGATCAAAAGAGAGAGACACCATGACCACATTATTTGAAAAACTCGGCGGAGCTGATGCGGTTAATTTAGCCGTTGACAAATTTTATGAGCGAGTGCTTCAAGATGACCGCATCAAACATTTTTTTGCAGATGTGGATATGACCAAACAACGCGCCCATCAAAAAGCCTTTCTCACCTACGCCTTTGGCGGGACTGATCGGTATGATGGTCGCTATATGCGCGAAGCTCACAAGGAACTTGTGGAAAAACACGGTTTGAAAAGTGAACATTTTGATGCAGTGGCAGAGGATTTAATGGCAACCCTCAAAGAAATGGGTGTTCCTGAGGATCTCATGGCAGAAGTGGCCGCCGTAGCCGCTGCCCCTCAACATAAAAAAGATGTTTTAAATCAGTGAGTTTAATGACATCTCAATCAATTGACTCACTGTAAAAATTAGCCTTAACATGGGGGGTTATCCTCAGTGATTACAGAATCTAGGCGCATCTTTTGGCGTTAGGAGTAGGCATTCACTGAGGGAGGCTGATCTCACTCTAAAAAGCTAATCCACCTCATCCGGTTCTGGCTCTTCTGCCACTTCCACCGCTGCCTCAGCCGTCACCTCAGACTCCTCTGGGGCTAATTCCTCCGGTGGCGGTTCATCCTCTTCTTCCCAGGGGGAATCGTAGCGATTCCAGGGCAGAATCGGCTTGTTGGGTAGACTTTTACTTAATACGGTAATGTTCTCAGGATCCGGCTCCGGGAGATCAAAGTCTGCGGGATCGGCTTGAGCCACGACCTCCTCCTCAGGGGGGGGAGTTGGGGGTGGGGCGGAGTTTTGGGGAATTGTATCTGTCATAGTTCTCCTGGCCAACAAGCAACGGGGGGATGATGCAGAAAAGGGTATTCAATGATACCGGATACCGAGCCGCCATGGTATGAGTCTATCGCAAATTGGTCTAGGGACTGGGATCAGGGCTAGACCTAAAACGGCAAATGCTCCGGCAACACCGGCACAAATACCCCCGCGACCACATGGCACATAATCAAGAAGGCGATCGCCCAGGTCACATAGGCCGCATAGTTTAAGGTTTGGGAAACGTCATCAATGCGTTGCTGATTGGCCTGGTAAGTATGCACCAAATTGACCATCATCCGCAGTTGGTATTCTTCCGGGGTGAGGGTTAAGTAGCGTTCCAGGAATTTGTTATCACTCAGATTGGGGCTGATGGCAATTTGGCGGGGTAAAAAGGCATTGATCAGCAGCGTAAAATTCACCAAAAAGCCGATAATTTCCGCTAACCCAAACCAACTGGGAATAAACATTAAGCGGGAAATCGTTAAGCTGGTGAGTAACGCCCCATTGACGACAAAGAGAATATTTAATTTTGTGGTCAGGATTTGCCCCTGATCCCGCTGTTGGTCTAAGACCGATCGCACGTCCTGGGCGGCTAGGGTAATTGTATTGCCTAACCGTTGTTTTTTGGGTTTGGCTTCTGGAGGACTCTCCTCTAGATGAGAGGGCAGATCGACAACGGGAGGATTGAGGGGGATGTTGGGGGGTTCGAGGATTGTGTTAGGGGCAGAGTTGGCGGAGGACAGCGTGGGCGATAGTTTCAGTTCCATTGCAGGGAAGCGGGTGTGAGGATTGGGGTGGGGCAAGGGGTTGCGCCAAAATCTCCCAGTCTCCCGCAAAGAAGGCATCCGGGCTGAGAATTTGGTGATGGCTATAGGCTTGCAGGCCCTTCAACAATAAAGGCGTTTCCGCAAAACCAGCCCGTTCCAGGGAGATGACCGGCACACCTAAGCGGATGGCTTCAGAGAAGGTGCTGAAGCCGGGCTTAGACAGGACTCGATCGCACAGGGGCATCAGATCCACCGGACGATAGCGGCGGTCGGTAATCCGCAACAGGTTGGGAAAATCTGGCGCGTGGCGATCAAAGGTGATGAACTGCCAATGGGGAAAGTCCTTAACTTTATTATAGGGAATTTGTTGAAGACCCAACCCCCCAAAGGTGAGCAAAATCGTCTGCTCTGCTTCTGCCATTAGGGGGAAATTGGCTCGCAATTCCTCCGGCTCATAGCGGGGCTGATCCCCCGTTAAACCCACATCCAGGATCTCCTGAAAGGCCGCCATCGGTTCATGGAAGGGGAGGCGAAAAAGGCGATCGCATTCCCCAAAACAAGCCCCAATCCAATCGGCAAACTCGATAAACTCCCCCCCCCAATCCCGATAGATAAAATCCCAGCCAAAATTGCCGATCATCCACCCTGGAATCCCGGCGGCGCGGGCAATGGGAGCCGCTAAGGGAGGAATATCCCCTAAAACGAGGTCTACCTGATTGGTCTGTAAATATTCCACCTCTGTGGCGATGATTTGGGGAGCGCGATCGCGAATCTGCCGCAATTGGGCCAACGTCGCCCCCTTATCCATCGTCAAACTATCCGGCTGCACCACCCCCACATCATAGGCCCGGGGCCGCAGGATAAAATCCCCCGGCAAATAGCTTTCAATTAACCAACGGGGGGCGGTGGTGGTGAGAATCAACAGCACATCAGGACAAAGGCGTTGAATCGCCGCCGCCACCGTCGTCATCCGGCTCGCATGGCCGAAACCGTGGTTGGTGATTGGGATGTAGAGGGTGGGTCGGGACATGGGCAAAAGGGATGGAGGCCATCCCCCATTATCTCCTAACCATGGAGGGTGTGAATTTTGAGGAAATTCGTCCCTTGGGTCATTTGCACCGGACTACCGCCGAGGATTAGCACCTGATCCCCCGGCTCCGCCAGATCATATTCCTTTAACACCGCCTCAACTTTTTCCGATAACACCTCCACCGAATCCACCGGCCCCTCAATTAAAATTGGTGTCACCCCCCAAATGAGGTTTAAGCGGTGGTAGACCTTGCGCTCTGTGGTGAGGGCCAAAATGGGCGCATGGGTGCGTTCAGCAGCGACTAATTTGGCAGTGTAGCCGGTGGAGGTGAAGGCGACAATCCAACGCAAATCGAGGATTTTATCAATGGTATTGAGGGCCTCACTGAGGGCATGGGTGGCGGTGTGTTCAGCGGGGGGGAAGTTGACGAAATCGATCAGGGGTTCCACTTCCTTGGCAATGCGGGCCAACATTTGCACCGCTTGGACGGGATAGCGGCCCACGGCGGATTCTCCCGACAACATCACCGCATCAGTCCCGTCGATGATGGCGTTGGCCACATCGCTGGCTTCGGCGCGGGTGGGTTGGGAGTTGTGGATCATGCTTTCGAGCATTTGGGTAGCAGTGATCACGGGGATGCCTTTTTGATTACAGGCGTGGATGATCTGCTTTTGGAGCATGGGGACTTTTTCCGGGTTCATTTCCACGCCGAGATCCCCCCGCGCCACCATAATGCCATCGCAAAGATTAACCAATTCCTCCAGATGGGCGATCGCCTGGGGCCGTTCAATTTTCGCCAATACCGGCATATCCGCCGCCCCCTGGTCAATCAGGAATTGTTTCAAGACCTGCACATCTTCCGCTTGGCGCACAAAACTGAGGGCAACGAGATCCACCCCCTGCTCCAGGCCAAACCGTAGATCTTGAAAGTCTTTCTCGGTCATGGAGGGCATATTCAGGGCGAGATCGGGAAAATTCACCCCCTTACGATTTTTCAAAATCCCCCCCCGCATCACTTCCGCATAGACGATTTCCCCGTCAATGGCCGTAACGCGGAATTCTAACTGGCCATCATCAAGGAGGATGCGCGTCCCGGCGATCGCCTCCCCCGCCAACCCCGGATAATCAATGGGAATCGTCACCCCCTCCTGACGATAGCCCAGGCTAATCCCCTCGCCCACATCTAAATCCAATTCGCCGCCGGGCAAAGCCTCGACCCGAATTTTCGGCCCCTGTAAATCCTGTAACAGTGCCAAGGGGTGATCTAATTCTGCCGCCACTTGGCGCAGGGTTTGAATCGTGGCGGCATGGTCGGTATAGCTGCCGTGGGAAAAGTTGAGGCGAGCCACCCCCATGCCCGCTTGAATCAGTTGGCGGATCACCTCCGGGGAGCGACTGGCCGGGCCAATGGTGGCAACGATTTTAGTGCGATGGGGAAGCAAGTGCATAAATTTGAGACGGATAGAACAGTGCAGACTGGGAAAATCCCGCCTTTACTCTAAAGCAGACTTCCCCAAAGCGGTTGTTGTCTCCCACACCTTTCAAGATTTGAAAACTTTTTCAACACCATTACTCCATCACTATCGGGGAATAGTATGGTGCATTTGAACCCAAAATTGAAGCAACAGTTCAGCCCAGGGCAATTTCAGCCCATAGCAAAAGGCGATCAATTGTCGTGCCAAGGATGGGATTGAGGTCGTGGCACAAGACCCATTTGAATCGCCAAGATCGCCGCTTGGGTGCGATCGCGCACACCCAGCTTGTGCAAAATGGTATGGACGTGAACCCTCACCGTCCCCGGTGCAATGTAGAGAATATCGGCAATCTCTTGGTTGCTTTTACCCGTCGCAATCAAAGCCAAAATTTCTTCCTCGCGTTTGGTTAAGGGGTTGTCTGGTGAAGATGGGGGTAGGCTTTCCTGCTGTACTTTTTGAAAGGCTGTCTGAATGGCTTGGGAGGCGATCGCATCCCACCAAGAAGCACCGGCTGCCACCGAGCGAATGGCTAAAATTAGAATTTCTGCGGCTACACCTTTCACACAATAACCCTGAGCTTGGGCCTCGATTAAGCGGCTAATCAAAGCTGGCTGCGTATGGGAGGTGAGGATTAAAATCGGTAGGTGGGGCTGTACTTGTTTCATTTGGCGGCAGGCCTCAATTCCCCCAATTCCCGGTAAACCAATATCGAGAATGACAACATCGAAAAGCTGCTCACTGACCAGAGTAATGGCTTTTTCCCCATCCTCGGCTTCAGCGATAATCTCTAACTCCGGCTCTTGAGCCAAACGAGTAACTAATCCTAAACGAAATAATTCATCATCCTCAATTAACAGAATACGGATCGGGGATAGAGACATAGGAAATTCATCAAAACATCAGGTTAAATTAACCAGCAATCGGTAGGCAAAAGGCAAAAATTGCGCCCCGTGGCGATCGCTGTTCTGCCCATATTTTACCGTTGTGGGCCTCAATAATTTGACGGCTGAGATAAAGCCCTAGACCCGTCCCCTTCGCTTGGCGATCGCTATGTCCTTGGTAAAAACGCTCAAACAGATAGGGCAGTTCATCGCCATGGATCCCTTGCCCCTCGTCTAAAATTTGCACCCAATACTGACCATTTCTAGGGGTAATGACAATTTCAACCTTAGAACCCCGGAGTGAGTGATTGATCGCATTGGTGATTAAATTATTAAACACGCGCTGAATTTGGAAAGCGTCAGCGTTCACAACATGGCTTTGTCGAAAATCAGAATCACCCTGTTTAAGGCAGAGATGAACTTGCCGAGCAGCAGCAAGGGGCGTGAGTTGTAAAATGACCTCTTCCGCCATGGTTTTGAGATCCACCCGGCTCAGGTTTAGGTGGATGCCCTCTAAATCATTGTGGTAGACATCCATCAACGTTTCCACCAGTTGTAAGGTCATGTGATGACTGCGGATCATAATCGCGATCGCCCGTTTCTGCGCTTCGGTAATCGTACCAAACTGCTCCGATTGAAAAGCATTCAGGGTGGCGATCGCGCCTAAAAGAGGGGTTTTGAGGTCATGGGTGAGGGTCGAGACAAAATCTTCCCGAACTTTTGCCAATTGGGTTTGGTCAGTAATTTGCATCTGTTGACGCAGCATCATCGTTTCATATTCACGAATGCGATCGCTCAACCAAGCAGTTACGATTAAAGCAATCATCGTAATGATCCGGTTTGCTAAAGTGATAGTGGTCATTGGCTCTACACCCGGAATCCACAGATTGAGTAACGTTAAAGCAACGGCAATTCCGGTCACGCAGAGGGTTGCAGACCGACCCAAGCGCAGACTTGCCAACAACACAGCCCCAATATAAAGATAGCCAAAGACATAGGGCGGCGGTGTACTGTACTCCAGTGCGATAACCGTCGCAAAAATACCCAGTAAACACCAGTGAATTTTTGTCCAGGTCCCTATCACGTTTTTAATCCCGTTTAAGCCAATTATAAATAATCTAACAATTAATGAGTATAAATTCAACCATGTTGCTGACGGTTTAAACCCCATCTATATCATTTGATATAGATGGGGCTGTTTTTAGTTAAACACCATCATCAATTGATATAGAAATAGGTTATAAATCTCAGCTAAACGTCTTGCTACACCTTGCGTTAAGAAATTAAATGGGTCAGACTGAAATCAGCAATCAATCGAATTGCTCATCGTTGAATGCACTTTTTATTGTTGAGTATGGATGGCATAAATAAGATATGAAGCCAGAAACATACACCTGTTTGGTCTGGATGAATAGTCAATATATCGGGAAACCCATTGATTCAATTCCTGTGCCTGATTGTTGCGCTATTTTGGGTCTTGTTCGTCAAGACAACTTAATTTTAGCAGCCAGTAACCCAGTGATTGAGGAAGAAGATTATTTAATTGCTGTAGCGATGAATCCTCAAATCTTACCCGAATTAAAACACTGCCTTAATCGTACTCAACAACTTCACTGGAAACCAACTTAAACTCTAGATTTTGCCGATTGCTAGTTTGTTTTTTTATTGCAAAGAGGTTTATGCTTCAAGGCTTTGTACAAATTGCATTGATTTTAGCGATTCTTCTTGCCATTGCTCCACTATTAGGACGCTATATGGCGAGGGTCTTCCTTCAGGAAAAAACCTGCCTCGATCCAATCGTTAATCCCCTAGAGCGGCTGATTTTTGCCAGCTCTGGCATCACCTTAAATCGCTCCATGAGTGGAACGCAATACATCATCGCAGTTCTGATCAGTAATCTGGTGATGGGCCTATTGGTTTTTCTGATCTTGATGGCTCAAGGTCGCTTACCCCTGAATCCGACGGGATTAACCGCACCAACTTGGGACTTAGCCCTACATACCGCGATTTCCTTTGTCACCAACACGAACCAACAACATTATTCGGGAGAAACCACCTATAGCTACTTCAGTCAAGTTGGGGCTTTGGGCTTTTTAATGTTCACCTCCGCAGCAACGGGGATTGCGGTGGCGATCGCCTTCATTCGCGGCCTCACCGGGCAACCCATCGGCAACTTTTATCAAGATTTAGTCTTGTCAATTACGCGCATTCTGCTCCCGATTTCCTTACTGGGGGCGATCGCCTTCCTGCTCGCTGGAGTCCCGGAAACTTTAGCTGGCCCCGCCCAAGCTACAACCCTAGAGGGTGCTACTCAATGGATTGCTCGCGGCCCCGTAGCCCACTTTGAAAGCATTAAAGAACTGGGGGAAAATGGGGGCGGTTTTTTTGGCATTAACTCAGCCCATCCCTTTGAAAACCCCAATCATTTCACCAACCTGTTAGAAACGGTAATGATGTTGATCATTCCGGCGGGCTTAATTCTTACCTACGGCATTATGGCCGGCAATCCTAAACAGGGATGGCTCATCTTTGCCATGGTTTTTATTCTCTATATTTTGCTCATCGGGATTACCGCCGTCGGAGAATTTCAAGGCAATCCTTTAGTGAACCAAATCTTAAGAGAAACTCAGCCGAATTTAGAAGGAAAAGAAGTGCGCTTTGGCTGGGCATTAACCGCCCTTTGGGCTGTTTCCACGACCGGAACAATGTGCGGTGCGGTCAATGGGATGCACGATTCCTTGATGCCATCGGGAGGCTTTAGCACCCTCTCCAATCTCTTTCTGCAAATTATCTGGGGTGGACAAGGGACGGGGACAGCCTATCTGTTTATATTCCTAATTCTGACAGTTTTTCTCACGGGATTAATGGTGGGTCGGACTCCAGAATTTTTCGGCCGCAAAATTGAGAAGCGAGAGATCGTTTTAGCCAGTGTGATCCTTTTGGTTCATCCCATCGCTATCCTCATTCCTGCCGCCATTACATTGGCTTTCCCGGAAACCCTAGCGGGAATTAGTAATCCAGGCTTTCATGGCATCTCTCAAGTGGTGTATGAATATGCGTCTGCGGCGGCTAATAATGGGTCTGGCTTTGAAGGTTTAGCAGATGACAGTCTGTGGTGGAACTTGAGCGCCAGTTTCTCATTACTGGCAGGACGCTACGTTCCGATCATTGCCCTCATTTTGTTAGCTGATGGGATGGTGCGAAAACAAGTCGTTCCCGAAACTAGCGGCACATTACGCACGGATACCCCACTTTTTACCGGAGTTACCGCCGGAGCAATTGTGATTCTGGGTGCGCTCACTTTTTTACCGATTTTGGTGCTTGGCCCACTGGCAGAAGCCCTGAATTTAGGCTAATTTCTCCCTTTTCTTACTTTTTTACCGTAATTAATCATGACCTCTACAACACGACAACCGGGTGGCCCACGTCAACAACGGCGACACACGCCAAAAGCCAATCTTTCTAACCTTTATCAACGGGCCTTAAAAGCAGCATTTTTCAAGCTTGATCCCCGGATTATGATTAAAAATCCGATCATGTTTATGGTTTGGGTGGGTACGTTGATCACCGCCCTCTTAACTGTTAACCCTCATTTGTTTGGTGTGACGGAAACATCAGCGGGATTTAACGGTTTAGTGACGCTGATTTTATTGTTTACGGTGCTGTTTGCCAATTTTGCCGAAGCAGTGGCAGAAGGACGGGGGAAAGCCCAAGCCGATGCCCTCCGATCAACTCAGGCGGAGACCTATGCCCAGCGAATGTTAGCCGATGGTTCTTTAGAACAGGTGCGCTCTAGTGCGCTGCATCGAGGCGATCGCATCAAGGTGATTGCTGGGGAGATGATTCCCGCCGATGGGGAAGTGCTTTCAGGGGTTGCTTCTGTTGATGAATCTGCGATTACCGGAGAATCTGCCCCAGTTCTCAAGGAACCCGGCTCCGATGTGGCTAGTTCCGTGACCGGGGGGACGCGCATCATTTCCGATGAACTGATCATTCGGGTCACTGCCGATCCGGGTAAAGGTTTTGTCGATCGGATGATTGCTTTAGTGGAAGGGGCAGAACGGAGCAAAACCCCCAATGAAATTGCCCTCACTGTTTTGTTAGCGGTACTGACGCTGGTGTTTTTAATTGTGGTGGCGACGCTCCCCCCCATTGCTGCCTATATTGATAGTCCGGTGGGGATTACGCTTCTGATTGCGCTATTGGTGGCCCTCATTCCCACAACCATCGGCGGTTTACTCAGTGCCATTGGCATTGCTGGCATGGATCGGGTGGCACAGTTTAATGTGGTGGCTACCTCAGGCCGTGCTGTTGAAGCCTGTGGAGATATTAATACCTTGGTGTTGGATAAAACTGGAACAATTACCTTAGGCAATCGCTTGGCAGAAGAGTTTATTCCGGTTGATAAGCACGGGGTTAAAGCAGTGGCGGCGATCGCCCTCGCCGCAAGTGTTTTTGATACCACCCCTGAAGGTAAATCGATTGTACGATTAGCAGAAAAATTGGGAGCGAGTCTTGATTTTGATCCTCAAAAAGCCGAAGGGGTTGAATTCTCAGCCCGGACGCGGATGAGCGGCACTGATTTACCCAATGGTGGTGAAGTCCGTAAGGGTGCGGTGGATGCAATTCGGGGCTTTGTGCGCTCCCGTGGGGGACAAGTACCAGACCAGCTAGAGGCAGTGTATGAGCGCGTTTCTCGCTTGGGCGGTACACCTTTAGCCGTTTGTCAGGATAACCAAATTTACGGCATAATTTATCTCAAAGACATCATTAAACCCGGCATTCAAGAACGGTTTGGTCAACTGCGACGGATGGGAGTGCGGACGATTATGCTCACCGGAGATAACCGGATTACGGCTTCCGTGATTGCCCAAGAGGCAGGAGTAGATGACTTTATTGCGGAAGCTACCCCAGAGGACAAAATTCAAGTAATTCAGCAGGAGCAAGCTCAAGGCAAATTAGTGGCGATGACCGGAGATGGAACGAACGATGCGCCTGCTTTAGCTCAAGCCAATGTGGGTTTAGCGATGAACTCTGGAACGCAGGCTGCAAAAGAAGCCGCCAATATGGTGGATTTGGATTCTGACCCTACCAAATTGATTGATTTGGTCACAATTGGTAAACAATTGTTGATTACACGGGGGGCATTGACCACTTTTTCTTTAGCCAATGATATCGCGAAATATTTTGCAATTATTCCCGCGATGTTTGCAACGGCTGGGATTGATGCCCTCAATATTATGGGCTTAAAAACGCCCCAATCTGCTGTTCTTTCTGCCCTGATCTACAATGCCTTGATTATTCCCGCCTTGATTCCTTTAGCCTTGCGGGGAGTTAAGTTCCGTCCTCTCAGTGCCAACCAATTACTACAGCGCAATATCTTAGTTTATGGCTTAGGGGGAATTATTGCCCCGTTTGTAGTAATTAAGCTACTGGATGTAGGACTTTCGGTTTTTTAATCCGCTGAATTGAAACCCTGTACAGATTTTTCTTGGAGTGTGATGCTTTTTAAACCTTCTACTGTTGCCGGAATCATCCTTTTTGCCTCCTGCCTAAACTTGGCGATCGCCCCTGCTGTTTATGCTGCCGGGGAGGGTCACTTAAGCCGCAGTGCTGCCTATGCTTTGGGTTTGTTGGGTATTGTTGTGGTTGGACTGGCGATCTATCTGGGCTTAGTAATTGCTAAACCAGAGCGATTTTAACCCCATTAAAAACATTGATTTTTGAGTTCATTAGTAATTGTTGGAGAATTTCTATGATCAAAAACCTTTTGATTAGCATTCGTAGCACCGTTTTACTCTGGATTTTAACCGCCGTGATTTATCCCGCGATCATTTTGATCATCGGTCAGGGAGTTTTTCCCTATCAAGCAAACGGTAGCTTGATCACGAATTCCGAGGGTCAAGTCATCGGCTCGGCGTTGATTGGTCAAACCTTTAAGAGTGATCGCTACTTTTGGAGTCGTCCGAGCACGGTCAACTATAGCGAGGGGCAAGCCGCCGCACCGACAGGGGTTTCTGGTGCGAGTAACCTCGCGCCGGATCATCCTGAACTGCGCTCCCGGATTGATGCGGAAGCCCAACGCTTAAAACGGGCTGGCATCCAACCCACCGCCGATCTCCTCTATACCTCCGGCTCTGGCCTTGACCCCCATATCAGCCCAGTAGCGGCTCAAGCCCAACTGGCCCGCGTCGCTGGGGAGCGATCGCTCTCCCCCGATGTGATTCAAGCCTTAATCACCCAGCACACCGACCACCGCTTTTTAGGCTTGTTTGGTGAACCGGGGGTTAACGTCCTCCAGCTTAATCTCGCCCTTGATCGCCTCTAAATCCTGTTAAACCATGATCCGCTCTAGTGAATTTGAGCCTTCCCTCGCCCCTAGCCTCCCGACTGCCTCGACCCCACGGCGAGGCAAACATAAAATCTTCATTGGTATGGCTCCCGGTGTGGGTAAAACCTATCGGATGTTGGAGGAGGCGCAAGCCCTCAAACAGGAAGGATTTGATGTGGTAATTGGGCTATTGGAAACCCACGGGCGGGAAGAAACCGCCCAGAAGGCGGCGGGCCTGGAGCAAATCCCCCTTCAGGAGTTGATTTGGGAAGGGCGATCGCTCCGGGAAATGGACACCGCCGCCATTCTTGCCCGCCGCCCTCACTTAGTCCTCGTGGATGAGTTAGCCCATACAAATATGCCGGGATCTGAGCGGGAAAAGCGGTATCAGGATGTGGCAGTGATTTTAACGGCGGGCATTGATGTTTATTCGACATTGAATATTCAACACTTGGAAAGCCTCAATGATCTGGTGTATAAAATTTCAGGGATTGTAATGCGGGAACGTGTTCCGGATCTGGTCATTGATGAGGCTGATGAGGTGATCGTCGTCGATATCACACCGGAAACACTGCAAGAACGCTTAAGAGATGGCAAAATTTATGCCCTAGAGAAGGTTGATCAAGCTTTACAAAATTTTTTTAAGCGTCAAAATTTAGTGGCTCTCCGGGAATTGGCATTACGGGAGGTAGCGGATAATATTGAGGAAAACAATAGAAATAAAGAATCTTCCGATCATTGCACGATTCAAGAACGGATCTTGATTTGTATTTCCACCTATCCTAACTCGATCCAACTGCTCCGGCGGGGGGCACGCCTTGCCAATCAAATGAATAGCCGTTTGTTTGTGTTATTTGTCTCTAATCCTCATCACTTTTTATCAAAGACGGAAGCCCTCCATATTGAAACCTGTCAACGTTTAACCCAGGAGTTTGAAGGAGAGTTTATCCGCCAAGAGGCAGATCATGTAGTGGAGGCGATCGCTCAGGTTGCCCAAACCCATCGAATTACGCAAATTGTCCTAGGGGAAACCCGGCGATCGCGTTGGTATTTATTGTTCAAAGGCTCCATTGTGCAACGGCTGATGCAATTACTCCCCAGCATCGATATTCACATTATTGCGACGCGATAGACTCAAATTAATCAGGAAATATTTAGGGGAGGAAAAACATTTCACACAGCCCCAACCCAATGCTGAACAAGGTGTTTAAAGACCCGAAAAAAATTCGCAATGTCACCGAATTTTTCGCTTGGACGGCTTGGGTTACCACCAGCAATCGCCCTCTTCCTTTTCGTCTATATCACCTATATCACCCAGGAAGATTCTGAAGAAGTTCAAATGTCAATGGCCGTAACGCGGAATTCTAACTGGCCATCATCAAGGAGGATGCGCGTCCCGGCGATCGCCTCCCCCGCCAACCCCGGATAATCAATGGGAATCGTCACATCTTCCTGACGATAGCCCAGGCTAATCCCCTGGCCCACATCTAAATCCAATTCGCCGCCGGGCAAAGCCTCGACCCGAATTTTCGGCCCCTGTAAATCCTGTAACAGTGCCAAGGGGTGATCTAATTCTGCCGCCACTTGGCGCAGGGTTTGAATCGTGGCGGCATGGTCGGTATAGCTGCCGTGGGAAAAGTTGAGGCGAGCCACCCCCATGCCCGCTTGAATCAGTTGGCGGATCACCTCCGGGGAGCGACTGGCCGGGCCAATGGTGGCAACGATTTTAGTGCGATGGGGAAGCAAGTGCATAAAGGTGACAGATGAATGGTGCAGATTGGGAAAATCCCGCCTTTACTCTAAAGCAGACTTCTCCAAAGCGGTTGTTGTCTCCCACACCTTTCAAGATTTCAAGACCTTTGGGCCTCCAGCGGCCTCGATCCCCTTGAGGGAATCATGGGCGTGGAGAATACCCGTCAACACCAAGCCGCAGCATTGAGCCTGGCCGCAGGGGCGAAAGATTTTTCGCCCTTAGATCTACCCATGGCAGGATCTCAAGCCTGCTGAATTCTGAATCAGCGGATTGCCCCTTAGCCCCCGGTGAGGGTGAAGGCAAAGAGGGCGATCGCCTCTGTCCATTCCACAATCGCCCCGTAACTATCCCCCGTATGCCCCCCCAATTGCCGCGCTAACCATGCCCCTAACCCCAAGCTGAGGAGGGCGGCGCAACAATGGGCAATTAAAATTAACAGATATTTTTCTTTATCCAGAGATATCTGCAATGCCAACAAAATCAGTAAAAAAACCAGGCCAAAAATTAAATCTTGAGGAACTTTAAACGTTTCTTTATGAATTGCCCCCTTCCCCGTGGCATGGAGATAGGGATAACGGGCGATCGCCACCCCCTGGCCCCACCGGCCCCACCCCATCACCACCGGCAACAGCCAAAACCCATCGCTCAAACTCGCCAAAGCCGAGACTTTGAGGGCAAAAAGGGCGATCGCCCCCATCACCCCAAAGGCCCCCGTCGCACTATCGCGCATCACCCCTAACCGCCGCTCCGGCTCCAACACCGCCAAACCATCTGCCGTGTCCATCGCCCCATCAAAATGCAATCCCCCCGTCCACCACAGCCCCAACACCACAATTCCCACCGCCAGCGGCAAAGGCGGCATCCCCAACCCCCGCAAACCCATCCCCACCAAGGCCAACCCCCCCCCCAACATAATCCCGATCAAGGAAGCCCAGCGGGCCATCCGGTCAAAATTGAGGGGCCAATGGTGGGGCAAAGGGAGAATCGTGTAAAACACCGTAGCCCCCCCCCAAGACCAGAGTAAAGAATGAACAAAGGAGATCCGAGAATCTACGGAAGTTTGATCAGACATAGGTTAGAGCAATAGGGGATGATTCTAAAAAACGCAGACAATTTAAAAACTTGGGTTAAGATGAATTCAAGGGTTTCCAGTCTAGCCCAAGTCGGGATAATGCTTCGCTTATCCCCCCTTGATCACTCCATATCCCAGTCTTTCTCAAGCCCAGTGTTGGTGAATTGATCGGGGTAAATTGGCCTAGGCAAGGTTAGCAAACCGCTAACCGCTGCTGGATTTTGATCGTTTAGCTTTTCCTTTACTCGCATCCGTCCGCATCAACGGCGTTTCCCCATGACTCCTAATCAATTGCCCCACTCCCTGCCTGCTCCCTGCATTGTCGATACCGGCATTGTGGTGAACAAAGATGATATGCGTCGCCTCCTGTCCACCCTTGGCCGGGTCAGCTATATTCATTCCCTTGACTATGCAGTGCAAAGTGAGGGGGAAGGGTTTGTGCTAGACGTATTTGCCGATCCGCAGCAGGCAACCCTCGTGGCTAACCATAGCCTCTACCTCAATGTCCAAAGTTTTGACTACCTCCATCTCCATCAATCCCCCAACTACGAAACCTATTACGATCTCGTCCAAGACAATCGTCTACTGCGCTTGATTCCCCTCAGCAACCCCCTGCAAGAGGAAGTCACCGCCCAAAATTTGGATGAAGCGGCCCTAGAAGCTATGCTCAGTGAAGTATTGTCGGCAAAATGGGATGTACAAATTGATGATGATGACTGTCCGTTTTAAGGCCTTAATCCGGGTGGGTGAGGTGATTCGCGAGAGCGTACTGATCGCCCCATGACCACATCCGCCCCAGCCTTTCCTTTTCACATTAATGCCACCTGTGGCCACACCCAAGCGCGGGCCGCTACATTCCACACCCCCCACGGGATTGTGGAAACCCCGCGTTTCATGCCGGTGGGTACGGCGGGGACGATCAAGGGACTAACCCCAGCCCAGGTGGAAGCCACCCAAGCCCAAATGATTTTGGCCAATACCTACCATCTCCACCTCCAACCCGGTGAGGCGTTGATTGCGGCCGCTGGCGGTTTACACGCTTTTATGGGTTGGAATCAGCCGATTTTGACGGATTCCGGCGGGTTTCAGGTGTTTAGCCTCACGGAATTGCGGAAATTGACGGAAGATGGCGTAACGTTCCGATCGCCCCGTGATGGTCGCAAAATCCACATCACACCGGAGCGATCGATCCAGATCCAAAATGCCTTGGGGGCGGATGTGATCATGGCCTTTGATGAATGCCCCCCCTATCCCGCCACTTTAGCCCAGGTGGAGGCAGCAACGGCGCGAACCTATCGCTGGTTGGAGCGGTGTATAGCGGCCCATGAGCGCCCAACGGATCAGGCGCTGTTTGGCATTGTCCAGGGGGGGATTTATCCAGAGTTGCGGGTGGCGGCGGCGGCGCAGTTGATTGCCTTGGATTTGCCAGGTTATGCCATTGGCGGCGTGAGTGTGGGGGAGCCGCCGGAGTTGATGTATCCGGTGGTGGAGGCGGTGGCTCCGATGTTGCCGGCCCATAAGCCCCGTTATCTCATGGGGGTGGGAACCCATCGGGAAATGGTGCGGGCGATCGCCGCCGGTATTGATCTCTTTGATTGTGTGATTCCTACCCGTTTTGGCCGCCATGGTACGGCGATGGTGGGGGGCAAGCGGTTGAATTTGAAAAATGCCCCGTTTCGGGAAGATTTCACCCCCCTCGATCCCACCTGTCCCTGCTATTGCTGTACCCAGTTCACGCGGGCCTATTTGCACCATTTAATTAAATCTAAGGAAATGCTGGGCTATATCCTCCTTTCCCTCCATAATGTGACGGAATTGGTGCGGTTTACTCAACGAATTCGGGCGGCCATTTTAGGCGATCGCTTTCTGGACGAGTTCGGCCATTGGCTCACGGATGAGGGCTAAAAAGGGCGATCAACGTCAAGAGGAGATAGACGCAACCCGGTTTCTTGTTTTAGCTTGTGTGGGGAGTGGCTCATGGGGCGATCGCAAAGCCTTACCATTTTTTCCGGGTTTATACTCGATGACTGATTAATCAGAGCAATTTGAATTCGCTATACTGTAATTGACAGCAGTAATCATAAAATTCATTTCAATCATGGAGTATACAAATGTATAAATCGTCTGACATTGCAAACTATTTTATTCATCTTGCCAACCTTGAAGAAGATGGAAACATCACTAACATGAAACTTCAAAAACTGCTATATTATGCACAAGGGTTTCACCTAGCTTTATTTGATCGGCCACTTTTTATGGATGAAATTGAAGCTTGGCAATACGGGCCAGTTATTCCAGAAATCTACTCGCAGTATAAAGATTTTGGACGCAATTCACTGCCTGAAGCTAAAGAATTTAGCCCAGAAGAAATTGATCAAGAAACTCGTGATCTGATTGATGAAGTATACAGCGTTTTCGGCAAATATACGGGAACAGTTTTGGCTAATTTAACTCATCAAGAAAAGCCATGGCTTAGTACAGAAAAAAACAGCATCATCGCCCATGGTGTGATGCGTGATTATTTCAAAAGTCAGCTTGTTGTCGGGTAATGGGTAAGAAAAAACGCATCCAGCCACCAAAAATTCGGTCATCACTGGGGCAGGGTCGAATTGCTGAACCATCTGCCGAAAAAATCCTTAATTATGATCAATCTCATCCCGTATTTTGCTTGCGCTATTTACAGGGTGGGTTTGATCTGGAGGCTTGCGATCTGCGTAAACAGGCTGATTTTGCCAAAGCCTTGTGGAAGCGTAGCAAAATGACTTGGCGAGAAATTTGGTCAGCTGATCGCCATGGTTTAGGCGCAGAAAAGATTGCCCGTGAGAGCATTAAAGCTCCCATTCCCATCCACATTACTGAAGATGTCAATTTCTTTATAGCTCTACGTTTTTCTGGGAAAGCACCCATGGTGGGCTACCGGATTCGGGATATTTTTCATGTGATTTGGCTAGATCCCAATTTCAAGCTCTATGACCATGGTTAATTCCATATCCGCAATTAAACTAATCTACAGCAAAGCCACTGTGAAGATTCAGGGTCAAGTTTTGTCTTGGCGTTGTTTTTGGAGAAAATCAAGGAAATTTTCGATAGAGTCTTCTGGTGGCCAAAAATCAGCGGTGAAGTCTTGGGGATCATTGAAGGCTCGGCAATGCTGAGTTTTTCGCAGTTCATCAAGGGAGATTCCTTGCCAAAACTGAAAACTGAGAAACTGCAAGTATAAATCCTTATTCATAGCGTGTTTTTTTAGATTTGATCACATCGAGAACATCATCATGCTTTTGCCCCTCAATAATATCCTTAAGATGGATTTGTTTATTGATATATTGGACATGAATGCGCCAACCTGAAGTTTTATCAATATCAGCACGGTAGATTGCCCCTTTTACGCCTGTAACCTTGTGTAATCTGGTTTTTGGAAATTTTCGCGTTCGATGACACTCACTATTTTCAAGTTCTGCCAATGCTTCCAAAAAACTGATCTTGAGTTTATCATTGGGCAAAATTTTCATCGCTTCGTGGATGATGCCATATTCATCACAAAGGGTGCGAGTTTGAGTCATGGCAAAAAATTATGAAATTTCGGTAAGTTCCCGCTCATGATGGCGGATTTCTTGGTATAGCGATTCTGCTATACTTTGGTATACTTGATCAATCTCATCCCATTTAACGACCCGAAAAAGCGTCAAAATAAATTGATCAAAAATGGGGTCTTCATCCACAGCAAGAATAACTCTTAATTTTTGCGAAACTTTTAAGGTATAAAGAGAAGATTCATAGCCCTTTAACGCTGACGATAAAGGCATACGCCGCAGCTTTCGATAATTAAATTGATGATTGGGCAAAAGAGCAGCACAATCATTAATTTTTTTGACGGTAATGCTTCTTTCCGTATTAGTGAGATTTTTCAGATCTTTCTCAAATTTTTTAGTTGATTCGATTAAAACATCCATCATCAAAAATCCTCATCGCTTGGCATAACGGGCTGCTTCTGTTGATGCCATTTTACCATGGGAATCAATGACAAAGTCGCAAGGGGGCGATCGCCCCCCACCGATAAATCGCCTAACTCACCCCGACGGTGCTGTAGTCGTAGCGGATGCCCGCTTGCTTGAGGCGGTTGATGGCTTCACCGAGGCGATCGCAATCCGCAATTAAACTCACCCGCACATAGCCCTCACCCCCCGCACCAAAGGCACTACCGGGCGTAACCACTACCCCCGTTTTTTGCAACAAATCGAGGGCAAAATCCGCCGAAGTCATCCCCACAGAACAGGGAATCCACAGGTACATCGTCGCCTTCGTCGGGGCCACTGACCAACCCAACTCCGCTAAACCTGCTAACAGGAAATCCCGGCGCTCCCGATAGCGTTGTTGTACCCGTTGCACATATTCATCGGGCAACTGTAACGCCGTTTGCGCTGCGGCTTGAATTGCGGAAAAAATGCCGTAGTCTAAATTGGTTTTTAAGGTGCGTAAACCTTGAATAATTTCACTCTTACCCACCGCGAACCCGACACGCCAACCGGCCATATTGTAGGTTTTAGAAAGGGTGTGAAACTCGACGCCAATTTCTTTGCCGCCGGGAATTTCTAACAAACTCGTGGGTTGATAACCATCAAAGGCTAATTCAGCATAACAAAGATCATGCACCAGCAAAATTTCATAATGGCGAGCAAAGGCCACCATTTCCTCGAAAAATTCCCGGGGAGCTGTGGCCGCTGTGGGGTTATTGGGATAGTTGAAATAGAGGAGCTTGGCGCGGCGGGCCACAGCTTCGGGGATGGCTTGAATATCAATCAGCCAATTGCCCTCGGCGGATAATTCCATCGTTTGCAGATCTGCCCCGGCAATCAGCGGCCCCCGGAAATGGGCGGGATAGGCAGGACTAGGAACCAGCACCACATCCCCCGGATTCACATAGGCGAGGGCCAAATGGGTTAACCCTTCCTTTGACCCCAACAGGGGCAACGCCTCACTATCGGGATCGAGATCAACACTGTAACAACGTTTGTACCATTCCGTAATCGCGTGGCGAAAATCCGCTGTACCTTCAAAGGGGGGATAACCATGGACGAGGGGATTTTCAAAGGCGGCGATCGCCGCATCAATTACCGGCCGGGGGGCCATCCCATCGGGATTGCCCATCCCCAAATCAATCAAATCCAGGCCCTGCTCACGGGCGCGGGCTTTCAATTCATCTAAACGAGCAAAAACGTAGGGAGGCAGTGAACCCAAGCGATCCGCCGGGGCAATCCAATTTTCACGCATGGGAGTAGAAAGACAAGATTAACAAGCCGTTAAGAGGTTGATTCTAATCGGGTTTGCGGCCCGTGGCAAGGGGTGATAGTGCGTCCCTGGCGTTCTGATATTCTAGGAAATGGCCCGTTATCACGAAGGAACCTTGCCATGCGCCTGTCTCAGATGCTTTTCGTCACCCTCCGGGAATCCCCTGCTGAGGCAGTGATTCCCAGCCATCAACTCCTGCTGCGGGCGGGGTATATCCGGCGCATTGGTAGCGGGGTCTATAGTTATTTGCCGTTAATGTGGCGGGTGTTGCGGAAGGTGTCGCAAATTGTTCGGGAAGAAATGGATGCAACGGGGGCGCAGGAATGCCTCCTGCCCCAACTACAACCGGCGGAACTGTGGCAGGAATCGGGGCGATGGGATACCTACACCAAAGCCGAAGGGATTATGTTTGCTTTTCAGGATCGCCAGGGCCGCGATGTAGCCCTAGGCCCCACCCATGAGGAGGTGATCACCACGATCGCCAAGGATATGATCCGCTCCTACCGCCAACTGCCCCAACACCTTTATCAAATTCAAAGCAAATTCCGCGACGAAATTCGCCCCCGGTTTGGCTTAATGCGGGGCCGGGAATTCATCATGAAGGATGGTTATTCTTTCCATGCCGATGCTGAGGATTTAAAGGCGACCTATGGGGCGATGGATCAGGCTTACCGGAATATGTTCCGCCGTTGTGGGGTGGAATTTGTGGCGGTAGAAGCGGATTCGGGGGCCATTGGCGGTTCAGGTTCCCAGGAATTTATGGTAATTGCTGATATTGGTGAGGATGAAATTCTTTACACCGCCGATGGTCACTATGCCGCCAATGTGGAAAAGGCGATCGCCCTCCCCACTCCCGCCATTCCTTCCCCCTTCACCGCCTACGAAAAACGCCCCACCCCTAACACTCCCACCATCGCCACCTTAGCGGAATATGCCCAATGTTCCCCCAGTGCGATTTTAAAAAATGTGCTGTATCAAGTCACTTATGATACAGGTTTATTAGTTTTACTATTGGTGAGTATTCGCGGTGATCAGGATGTCAATGATGTCAAGTTGCAAAACGCGGCGGCGCGGTTGGCTCCGGAGGTGGGGGCGAGTACCGTTTTAGCCGTGGAAGTTCCCGATGTAGAAGCCCAAAGTAAATGGGCTGCCAAGCCTTTGCCCTTGGGGTATATTGCCCCGGATTTGGGGGATGATTATATTGCCCATACGCCTTCAGTGCATCCCCACTTTATTCGCTGGGTGGATGAAACGGCGGTGGAATTGAAGCATTTTGTGACGGGGGCCAATGAAATGGGCCATCACGTTTTTGGGGCCAATTGGGGCGAACAGTTTGAACTCCCCACAGTGGTGGATGTGCGTAAAGCGATGGCGGGGGATCAGGCTCTCCATGATCCTAGCCAAACCCTCCAATCCGCACGGGGCATTGAAGTGGGCCATATTTTCCAACTGGGGACGAAATATTCAGCGGCGTTGGGGGCCACATTTACCAATGAGGCGGGGGAAGAGTTGCCTTTAGTGATGGGTTGTTATGGCGTGGGGGTGTCCCGGTTGGCTCAGGCGGCGGTGGAGCAATGCCATGATGGGGATGGGATGATCTGGCCGGTGGCCATTGCCCCCTATACGGTGATCATTGTCATTCCTAACATGAACGATGGGGAGGCGATCGCCGCCGCTGAAGACCTCTATCAAAATCTCACCGCCGCCGGGATTGAAACCCTCTTAGATGACCGGAGCGAGCGAGCGGGGGTCAAGTTTAAAGATGCGGATCTGATTGGCATTCCCTACCGGATTGTGACGGGGCGATCGCTCAAATCCGGCAAAGTAGAAGTGGTACAGCGGGCGACGAAAACCAGTGCAGAAATCCCCCTCGATCAAGTGGTGGGCGTGATTCAGGGGTGGTATGAGGCGGCGATCAGTTAAGGTTTCTCGCTTCGTTTCAAGGCTGACGATCCCCCCGGCTACGCCGACCCCCTTATTAAGGGGGTGTACTCTTGAACTCCCCCTTTGTAAGGGGGGGCAGGGGGGGATCCCTCCGGAAATATACGGAATCAAACAAGGTTGCGATGATGACAATCGCCCCTGGATCGGTTAGTTTGGAGTCTGTGTGTTTACTGTCCATTTTTCTCAGTGCCTATGTCTATTGCGCCGTGGCGATCGCCCCTTGCCCGTGCTTTGCACCGTAACCGTGCTGCTACCGAATCCCGCTATCTCCAACTGGCTACCGTCACCCCAGAGGGGCATCCCGCCAATCGTACCGTTGTGTTTCGCGGCTTCTATGGGGATACGGATCAAATCAAAATCATTACCGACAATCGCACCGAAAAAATCCCCCACCTCCAGCATCACCCTTGGGCAGAACTCTGCTGGTACTTCTCAAAAACTCGTGAACAATTTCGCATTTTTGGCAAAATTTGGATTATTGATGGCCAAGGCAAGGATCCAACATTTCGGAGTGAACGCCAAGTAACTTGGCAAAATATTTCCGATCCGGCCCGTGCGCAATTTGCTTGGCCTGCCCCGAAACAGCCTTTAGCATCCGTGAAATCTGCCCAGGGGGAAGCGATCGCGGATCCGCCAATCATCCCCGATCGCGCACCGATCACCATCGACCCCACCAACCCCCCCACTCATTTTTGTCTGTTGTTGCTCGAACCCCAACGGGTGGATCATTTAGAATTGGGCGATCCCCACCTTCGTTATCTTTACGAGCACACCGCAGCAACATGGCACAGCCAACCCATCAATCCCTAGGCGATCGCTCCCTTGCCTTTGCTCTTTTGCGGGATTGTTGCCAAACACCATGGGGGGGAAAAACTGGCCAGTTGACAACGCCAAGCATCCCGATCAAGCCTGGTTTTCCTTGGGCAATTTTAATCGAATTAGCCCAATGGCATGGCGTGCTACCCTTGGCCTATCATGGCCTCAAACAACATGACTGGCCTAAAATTCCCCCCACGATCCAACAACAATTAACAGCCCTTTTTCACCAACAACTGCAACGCAATGCCCAACTGTTACTGACGGTGAAACAGTTGCTCCCCGCTTTAGCCGCTGAAGGATTACCGATTCTCCCCATTAAAGGCGTACTCTTTGCCCTCTCGGTCTATGGCAACCTCACCCAGCGACGGGTGCGCGATCTGGATTTGCTCGTCGATCCCGAAAAATTACCGGCAGTCTATGGTGCATTACAACGCCAAGGCTACCAGGAGCGCGATCGCCTCTCCCCAGAGCAACAGGCCCGCCGCTGGGCCACCCATTATGAAATGCTCCTGGAAAACCCCGCTACAGGGATGCAAATTGATCTTCATTGGCGATTAGTTCCCGCCTATTTCGACTGTCAAATTCCCGTGGCGCATCTTTGGCAACGGGCGAAATGGGAAACCCATCAGGGGATTACATTCTGCCAATGCGCCCCGGAGGATCTACTATTGATCCTCTGTTTGAATGGGGCAAAAGATGGCTGGTTGGAATTGCAGCGGGTTTGTGATCTGGTGGCTTGTTTGCAGCGATATCCCGATTTAGCTTGGGGGCAATTGTGGCAACGGTGTCACGAATACCGAGGGGAGCGGGTTCTATTGATGGGGTTGGCCATCGCCCGCGCCCTGTTTACCATCGAGTTGCCCCCCTGGTTAATCGCAGCAATGGAGGGCGATCGCACCGTGGCCCATCTCAGTGGCCAAATCTGCCAACAGCTTGAAAGTGGCCTTTGCCTCACCCCTTCGGTAATAGAGCAGGATTTATTCCCCCTGCAATTGCAAAAAGATTGGGCCAGTCGGGGGCGATCGCTCCTCACGCTCCTCCTTCCCATCAATGAGCGAGATCTCGCCTGGATCGCCCTCCCCCCTTGGCTTTATTGGCTTTACTATCCCCTGCGAATGCTCCGCCTGTTGGTGAAGTATCCCCTTTGGCGCATAAAAGGTGGGGAGTAGGAAGATTTAGGGGCGTTGGCGTAAGCCTGCCGGAGGCACAAAAATTTTTCGCCCCTAGGGATTCGGGGGAAATGTTAAAATCCAGACCATCGGGCCCAGGCAAATCACCAAACCCATGAGCTTCCCTCAAGCATTGATTTTTGATGTGGATGGCACGTTAGCGGAAACAGAGCGCGACGGCCATCGCTTGGCCTTTAATGCCGCCTTTGCGGAGGCGGGCCTCGATTGGGAATGGTCAATGACCGAATACCGAGACTTATTAGCCATTGGGGGCGGTAAAGAACGGATTTATCACTATTGGCAAACCGTGAAAGCCGATACCCCCATCCCCGACCCGCCTGAAGCCTTTATCGCCCGTCTCCACCGCCATAAAAGCGACCATTACCGGCAATTGCTGAACAGTGGCAAAATCCAACTGCGGCCGGGGGTGGAGCGGTTGATCACCGAAGCGCGGCAACAGGGGATACGATTGGCGATCGCCACCACCAGCGCCTTGCCTAACGTCCTAGCCTTATTGGAAAATCACCTCGATCCCGCCGGGTTTGCAGTGATCGCCGCTGGGGATATTGTGCGCCGCAAAAAGCCCGCCCCGGATATTTATCGCTACGTCCTAGAACAATTAAAGCTATCGCCCCAAGCCTGTTTAGTTTTTGAAGATTCCGCTCCCGGATTAACAGCCGCTACGGCGGCGGGGTTAACGACGGTCATTACTGAACATGACTACACTCATGACGATGATTTTCGCGCTGCTGTCTTAGTGGTGAATCATTTGGGGGAACCGGATCAACCCCTTACGGTTCGGCAGGGGAAAACCCTTGGCCCCTATTTTGATCTGGCTTGGGCTAAGACTTTAGGCAAAAACTATGGCCCCGGTTGAAATTGCTGTGATTGGCGGCGGGGCGGCGGGGTTTTTTGGCGCAATTACCGCAGCAGAGGTTAACCCTCAGGCGCGGGTGACGCTGTTTGAGGCGGCGGCGGAACCTTTGGGAAAGGTGCGCATTTCCGGCGGCGGTCGCTGTAATGTCACCCATCACTGTTTTGATCCTGCTCAATTGGTGCAGCATTATCCCCGTGGGGGGCGGGCGTTGCGGGGGGCCTTTAGTCGGTTTCAGCCCCAGGATACGATCCGCTGGTTTGGCGATCGCCATGTCCCCCTCAAAACCGAATCCGATGGCCGGATGTTCCCCACCACCGATGATTCAGCAACGATTGTGGATTGTTTAACCCTTGCGGCCCAACGGGCCGGGGTAATGATCCGCCTGAAAACCCCCGTGCGCCAGATTGAACCGGGTTGGCGGTTGGGGTTAAAAGAGGGGGATTGGCGGGGCGATGCTGTCTTGATCGCCACAGGGAGCAGTCCCCTCGGTTATCGCTGGGTGGAAACTTTGGGCCATAGCCTGATTGCCCCTGTGCCGTCGCTGTTTACATTTAAGGTGAGCGATCGCCGTCTCGCCGGACTTGCAGGGGTGAGCGTTCCCGCTGCAACGCTACAACTGGGAACGGGTAAAACCAAACTGCAACAAACTGGCCCGTTATTAATCACCCATTGGGGACTGAGTGGCCCCGCCATCCTCAAGCTCTCCGCTTGGGGGGCGCGTCTCCTCCACGATGCCCATTATCAACTGCCCCTGATCATTAACTGGTGTCCAGGGGAAAATCTCGAAACGGTTCTGAATTGCCTCAAAACCGTTAAAGCCGAACACCCGAAGCGCAAACTCAGCACCGCCTGCCCCGTTCCTCTCCCTAAACGCCTGTGGCAGAGTTTGTTAACGGTGAGCGTCGCTGACCCCGATCAACCTTGGGCCACAGTGGCCAAAGGAGAATTACGGGCGATCGCCCTTCAACTCACCCAAGGGGCATACAACATCACCGGCAAAGGGGTATTTAAAGAAGAATTTGTCACCTGTGGCGGTGTGAGCTTAAAGGAAATTGACTTTAAAACCATGGCCAGCCGCATCCATCCCGGCCTTTACTTTGCCGGGGAAATTCTCGATGTTGACGGCGTAACGGGGGGGTTTAACTTCCAAAATGCTTGGACGACGGGCTGGCTTGCTGGTCAAGCCATGGCCACTACCGCAACCCCAACCAAGTAAATAAATCCTGATGGGTAACAATTTCTAAAAACATCAAAACAGCAAACCCAATCATCGCAAAGCGGCCATTAATCCGCTCCGCATAGGCATTAAACCCAAAACTGGGCAAGGGTTCTGCTTCCGGTTCGGGGGTGAGGGGATTTTCTTCAGGTTCGGCGATCATGGTGGGGTGGGAGGTCAATCTAGGGTTGGGCTTGTTGAGGGATACAATCTAAGGCGATCCCTCTGGGGAGGGAGCGGACTGAAGTCCGTACTACGAACAATTTCGCGCTACGAACAGTTGATTCTGGGTTGGCCCAGATTTGGATTTTATCCTACGACAAAAAGGGTCGTTAATTTAAAAGTACGTTGGTTTCTTGGCGACAATTGCGGATCATTAACCGAATACTTTCGGGGAGATCCTGGCCATTGTCCACTTGACGATAAATTTCTTGATATTGCTCGTAATTGTACCGTTGGGTAATTTTTTGATAGGTACAGGCACAGACCGATCGCACCTCAGCACCTCTCCCCGTCGCGCAACTCTTGACAAAACTTTCTCGTTCACTGGCGGGATAGGAAGCTGCTGTCGGTTCGGTGGTGGTTTGGGCAGGGGTGAGTTGGGGGTAGATCAGGGCGATCGCTACTCCCGTCAGGAGCATCAACAATAATGTGGGGTATTTCATAGGGCAACCACGGAATCACAAAAACACTCGGTATATTCTCTGACGTAGAAAAATTAAACAAGTTCATAACTAGGGGGTTAAAGGGGAAATATAGCAGCAGTCAGTATTATTAGGATGTTTCAGGAATCCGAAACCCTCTCCTGGTGGGCATTCCCCACCCTACGCGATATCCTCACCCCCTTCGCTACTGCTATCTTTAACCCTTTCTTTCCCTTGCAAGGGGAATCATCGCAGATCGGGACGCTGGGAAATTTTGCGATGGTTTGCTTACAATGGCCGAGTCACCTTGATCTTAACGAAAGATTTGGCGGATGTGTAGGGGGGAAATTTGTGCTATGGCTTTTAGGCGGTGGGGGAAACTCCTTAAAGTTTTTGGCGATCGCGCTCTTGAATGTAAACTTCCCCCATGCCCTCAATGCCGATGTCCTCATAGACCACTTCCCCCTGAATCGTGAGGCGATCGCCCACGGCGGGCAATTCCCCCCGCGTGAATACCCAAATTTGACCGGAACGATCCGCCACCGCATAGGCTCCCCCCTCCAGAAACGCCGCTTGCTGCGTCACTCGCCCCTCTAAATGCACCGATTGGCCAGCGTCTTGGGCTTCAATGTGGCTAATTTGGCCGCCCATGCCGAGGCGATCGGCGATCACCCCGCAGCCGGTTAATGCCGACAAAACTAAAGCAAGTATAAGAAGTTTTCCGTTTCCCATCGGTTTCTCGTACAATCCAGAACTTAACCCCACCTCTATCATGCTATGGCGCAGACCCTGGATGGCAAAGCTCTTGCTGAAAAAATTCAAACCCAACTTACGGCCCAAGTCACCGCCGGCCAGAGCCAATGGGGCCGGCCCCCTGGTTTGGCGGTGCTGATGGTGGGGGATAATCCCGCCAGCGCTGCCTATGTGCGCAACAAGGAGCGGGCCTGTACCAAAGTGGGGATCGCCTCCTTTGGCCACCATTTTCCCACCCACACCTCCCAAGCCGAATTAGTCGCGGTGATTCATGCACTCAACACCGACGATCGCGTTGATGGCATTCTCGTCCAATTGCCCTTGCCCCCCCACCTTGATGCCGTCGCCCTCCTCCATGAAATCGACCCCGATAAAGATGCCGATGGCCTCCATCCCCTCAATATGGGGCGATTGATGCGCGATGAGCAGGGCCTCCGCAGTTGCACACCTGCGGGGGTGATGCGATTGCTGAAGGAATATGCAATTCCCTTTGCGGGGAAAGAAGCCCTCGTCATCGGCCGCAGCATTTTAGTGGGGAAACCTATGGCCCTGATGTTATTAGCTGCCGATGCCACAGTACAAATTGCCCACCATAAAACCCCAGACCTCACGCCTTTAACCCGTGGGGCAGATATTATCGTTTCAGCGGTGGGTAAACCGGGCTTGATTACCGCTGAGATGGTAAAACCGGGGGCGGTGGTCGTGGATGTGGGGATTAATCGGGTGGTGAATTTGGATACGGGGAAGGCTCGCCTGGTGGGGGATGTGGACTATGAATCAGTGGAGCCGATCGCTAGTGCGATTACACCTGTGCCGGGGGGCATTGGCCCGATGACCGTAGCGATGTTGTTAGAAAATACGGTGTTGAGTTATCAGCAACGGTTGGGAGGTTAGGGGATGGATTGGTATCACCATGGCCTGCGGCCGCTGTTGTTCTCTGGGGTGTTGGGGGATGCGGAACACCTCCATACCCAAAGTTTGGCCCTGATGGCTTGGCTGGATAATACTCGGCCTGCTGGCCTGATTGCTCAGATCGATCGCCTCTGTACATTGCGCGATCCTCGCCTCACCCAAACCCTTTGGGGGGTGGAGTTTCCGAACCCGATGGGCTTGGCGGCGGGGTTTGATAAGGATGGGGTGGCGGCGGGGCTGTGGGAGTCTTTGGGGTTTGGGTTTACGGAGTTGGGGACGGTGACATACCACGCCCAACCGGGCAATCCTCAACCCCGTTTATTCCGGTTGGTGCGCGATCGCGCCGTCCTCAATCGCATGGGGTTCAATAACGAGGGGAGCGATCGCCTCCAAGCCCGGTTAGCCCAACGCCAAACCCCGATTCACATCCCCATCGGCATTAATTTGGGGAAATCGAAAATCACCCCCTTACCAGAAGCAGCGGCGGATTATCTGGGCAGTTTTGAACGGTTAAAGGCTTGGGGGGATTATTTTGTCGTCAATGTCAGTTCTCCCAATACGCCAGGATTGCGATCGCTCCAAGCCCGCGACCAACTGGCCCCCATCCTGGCCACACTCCAGGAGGCGAATCCTGAACAAAAACCGCTCTTGGTGAAAATTGCCCCCGATTTAAGCAATGAAGAGATTTTAACAGTGGTGGCTCTCGCTCAGGAGTACGGCCTAGCGGGGATTATCGCCACCAACACCACGATCCGCCGCGATGGGCTACAAACCCCAGGCATGGCAGCGGAAGCGGGGGGCATCAGTGGAGAGCCGGTGCGATCGCGCTCCACCGAAGTGATCCGTTTACTCTGGCAAGCGACGGGCGGCACATTACCGATTATCGGCGTAGGGGGCATTTTCACCGCCGACGATGCTTGGGAAAAAATCACCGCCGGGGCCAGTCTAGTCCAGGTTTACACCGGCTGGGTCTATGAGGGGCCGTTAATGATGCGGCAGGTTTTAACCGGGTTATTGGCAAAATTGACCGCTGGGGGTTTTCCTAACCTCAAGGCTGCGGTTGGTTCGTTGGGGGAATAGGGAACAGGGAACAGGCAATGGGGAATAGGCAATGGGCAATAGATGGGGAATAAGCAATGGGGAATAGGCAATGGGCAATAGGGAACAGGCAAGATTAGTTTTTCTTCCTCACTTCTCACTTCTCACTTCCCACTTCCCACTTCCCACTTCCCACTTCCCACTTCCCACTTCCCACTTCCTACTTCTCCCCATCCCCCGCCCGCAACAGAATCACCGTAGCATCAGTTTGGGAGGCGATCGCCTCTGGGATATTGCCATGGATCACCTGTTGAATCATCCCCTCCCGACTCGCTCCCACAATAATTAAAGGGCAAGCTTCCCGTTGGGCGAATTGGGTTACAGATTCCACCACATCCGTAGAGCGCAATAATAAGGGGGTAATCTCACAATCCAGATGGGTTTGTAAATCCTGAGCTAGGGCCTTGAGCCGTCGGCCACTGAAAGATTTGCGGTGGGGAGGAATCACCTGAGTGAGGAAAATTTGTGCCGGGGTTTGGAGTTGGATTAAGGCCGGGAGGTAATGGAGGGCGCGGCGAATATTCGGCCCGCCGGACATGGGGATTAACCAATGGGAAGGCTCTGCCATACTGGGATAACTCTGGGGTAATGTGCCAAATTTAATTAACATCACCTCACAACTAGCCCGCTGTACCAACGTATCCACCACATCGCCAAAAATCCGCCCTGGTGTACTCGTTGACCCCTTCCAACCCAAAATGAGGCGATCAATGTGGCGATCGCGGATCGTCTCTAAAATGCCTTGGGCGGTATCTTGGGCCAAACGGATTTGACTATGGATCGAAATTGTCGGCGCTAAATCGGTGGCGATCGCCATCATTGCTTCTAAAAACTGATATTCTCGCCCCCAATCCACCTGCGCCTGAGCCGGGGGTGTATGGCGGGGAACCGTCTTAATCAGCAAACATTCCAACTCATAGCTTTCCTGAAGGGCGATCGCCCCCGCAATTTTTAATAAATGGGGGGCCGTCTCCGGATTCGCCAACGGCAACAAAATCCGCCCCTTCCCCACCGCCGGCCCCCGCGTTTGATACACCCCATAGGAAGGCTGGCGTTGCATCCCTGAGGTCGATTTTCCCTGTAAATGGCTCGCCGTCGCATGGATTAAATCACTACGGGTAATAATCCCCAAGAGTTTTCGCCCTTCCGTCACCGGCAAATGGGAAACCTGATAGCGATCCATCAAATACATCACATCCCCCACCGGCAACAAGGGCGAAACCGTCACCGGCCCCGCCGTCATCATCTCCCGCACCAACTGATCCGGATCCAAACTATTTAACCGCGCCAAATTTTGCTCCGTCACCATCCCCACCAATTCCCCCTCATCCACCACCGGAAAACCATGGTGTAACGATTCCCCCACCACTGCATAGACATCCCCGACGCGCATCGTTGCCAAGAGGGTTTCCACCTTGCGCTGCATCACATCCACCGCTTGCAAATCCGTCAAGATTTCCCGCTTGCTCGTTTCATCCTTAAGATCAATACCGCTCACCCCCAAAAGATGCTGATAGAGGGAGCCAGATTTTAACGTTTCCGCCACCCCATAGGCCGCTACGGTGCTAATCATCAAAGGCAACACCAATTGAAAATCCATCGTTAATTCAAACACAATCACAATCGCGGTGATGGGAACCCGCGCCACGGCGGTAAAAAACGCCCCCATCCCCACCAATGCATAGGTCACTTTGGCATCAATTCCCCCCAAAATAACCGCCAATTCCCCCACCCAATAGCCCAGAGCCGACCCTAACACCATCGCCGGAGAAAAGAGGCCCCCCGGTGCGCCGGAACTATAGGCCAGGATGGTTAAGCCGAAATGAATCGCAAAAATGACTAGGGTTTCCCGCCAACCGGCTCCCCCGGCGACGAGGAAATCCCGCAGACCGGCATTATTGAGCAATGTCGGGGGAGAAAAGGCAATCACTGCTCCGGAGATTAACCCGACGGCTCCCATCCGCCAAGCGAGGGGCGATCCCCAGCGTACCCATGACCACCGTTGGTGAAAGGCTAAACTCGCCAAAATCCCCTGATTGAAGGCTACGCCTAAAAGTCCTGCTAGGGTTCCCAGGAGGAGAAACAAGGGGATCTCACTGGTGGTGAAATGGTGGTATTGGTTGACTGCTAGCATGGCGGGGGGCAGATTCAGCCCTGCTGACCCTAGGAGGCGGGAGACGACGGAGCCGGTGAAGGAGGCAAGGATGGCGGTTTCTAGGGTTAGCCCGGACATATCCCGCGATAGTTCTTCAACGACGAAGAGAACCCCGGCAATGGGGGTATTAAACCCGGCGGCTAGTCCGGCGGCGGCTCCGGCGGCGATCATTTGGCGGCGGTGTTGGGGGGAGGTGGGAACCCATTGGCTGAGTTGGGCGGCGAGGGCGGCGCCGATGTGGACGGTGGGGCCGCGTCGGCCCAGGGTGAGGCCGGCTCCGAGGATGAGGATTGTTCCCAACATTTTCACCACGGCGACGCGCAGCGATAGCAGCACGGGAAATTCTGCGAGGGCGGCTTTGACTTGGGGGATGCCGCCGCCTTTGGCATCGGGGGCGTAGGTTTCGACGAGCCACCCGGCGAGCCAACAGAGGGCAAAGCTAAACAGGGGTAAGCTGAGGGGCCAACGGCCGGCGAGTTGGGGTAGATGGGTGATCAACTGGAGGCGAAAGTTGCCAACCAAGCTGATGCCTTCTTTGAGGAAGAGGGCGGCGATCGCCGAAATACACCCAATTAAGCAGGCTTCGAGGAGGGCATAGTGATCACTGGTGACGTAGGAGCCAAAATGCTGCCGCGCTAGCCAGGTCTGAAGTCCTGCGGGTAAGTACCGCTTCATCACAACAAGGGGGATGGAGGATTGGGCCTTTCAGAATACCCCGAAACTGGGCTGGCTCTCCGGAGAAAAGGGGCCTGCCCCTAATGTCAATCCGGGAAAGTACAGCCTGCCGTAGGGACTAAAACCGCATTATTTAGAACGCCGAATTTACCGGCTGTGCCCACATTTCCTAAATTAGTGAGGGCTGTTTGCAGGGCAGCGCTGGGATCGGCGACTGCAATAGGGAGAGTAATACCAAAGAGTTCTAATGTTGAAGTATTTTGGCGCTGGAGGAAGAAATCTTCATTACCGATGTTATTAGTAGAGGTGTTGTTTTCCCAACGGATGCAGAGGCGAGATGTATTTTGCGATCGCCCCGCTATTCCCCCATCATTCCCAGCCATCCCGACCTGATTACCGCGCACCGTGGCGAACAACGTTGAGGCGTTTTCCGTCCGTAACCGGATACCTTCCTCATTACTATTAGTAATCACATTGTTCTCAATCACAACCCGTGCTGTTCCTATCGCAGGTGTGAGTGCACCACTATCATTATCCATGCGCACATCGATCCCACGATTAACAGTATTAATACGGTTATTGGTAATTAAAAGATGATCAAAAATGGAGGCTTCTCGGACTCGCACATGGATACCATTATCGATAGCATTTTCAATCACATTATCCGCAATCACCCCCCGCACAACCCGACCACTCCCCACAGAGCCAAAACTAATTGCCTTATCTGGCATTTTTTCAATGCGATTATTGCGAATTTCAATATCCCCTTGGGCATTGGTATCGAGGTTAACATCAATACCGTCAGCCCCAGTTACATTGACCGTGCCTCGGTTGATCACGGTGTTATTCAAAATCCGCACCGTTGCGGTAGTGGGCGTTGTACAACCGGGGTAGATGCTGACGGCTCCGGTGCGACAGAGGCTAAATTCAATGCCGTCCACCTCATAGGGGTTATTAATTGCAAAGTCTGTTTCAACAACATTATTGGCAATCAAAAGATCCAAACCTGAGACGCTGTTATTGACGAGAATACCCCCATTTAACTCTGTGAGAATGGGATCACCGTTATGGACAGTATTGCGAATGGTGTTATTAGCAATTTCGACCTTGCCCGTCACATTTTCGAGATAAATTCCTTCACCGAGGGCATTACTAACAGTGTTGTTAATGATTTGCACATTGTTTAACTGTCGCCCTTCAATACCCCGCTGGGTTCCGCCGCCATTAACATTAAAACCAGAGACGACTAAGTTTTGGCCGCCCGTGGGAAGCACAATCCCGCCATTGATTTGAGGAAGGCGACCATTACCCGAAAAGGGCAATTGGACGCTGCCAAATTGGGTATTAACTTGTTGAATCGGGCCGCTGGAAAGCAGTTGGCTAACGGTGTTGGGGAGTGTGAAACCATTAAAGACGAGGTTTTCCCCGTTGAGGTAGATGATGACGGTTTTATTTTGTTGCTGTTGGGCGAGGGCGATCGCCTCTTCCATCCGGCTAAATGGACTCTCCACCGTACCGTTACTGCTGCCATTACCCACATGAATAAAAAAGAATTCCTGTTGGGTTTGGGGGTTAACCGCAACAACTTGATCCTGCACCACCTGCTGATCCACAATCACGCCATTGGTACGTTGAATCGGTTCGCTGATTTGGTTCACCACCGGAACACCTTCCGTTTTTCCGCCACCACGGGCAGGAAAGTTTACCCCCACAGTTGCCACCAGTCGCGTATCAAACAAACTGTCATGCTGTAAAGTCAGGCTTGCACTCGTGTAGGGGTTAGGTCGCGCCACCAATCGCCCCCGGATGCCCACCACATCACCGTTGCCCTGAGCCGAAAGATAATAAACGCCCCCATAGCCCCGCAGATCTCCCTGCGACCAACGTAAAATTGGAGTCCCCGCCTCCAACTCTAAACCGGCTACGGCAGATTCAAAAACTTGATTGCGTCCGAGAAGTAACTGATTCCCTTGGAATTGCGTTTGACCGGAGAACGCGGAACTGAGGAGATGGCGCGATGAGCCGATAGGCAAAAAGGCATTAGCCCGTAATTCCCAAGCATCCCCTACATTTTCATAACCCACACCCAATTGATGAAAGGTGCTATTGCCGGTGTTGCGAATATCCCAAGCCCCATAAAATCCGGTGAGGCGATCGCTTTCTTGATCGTAAAACCGTTGCCCTAGGGTTAACCCCCCGGAAATGGTCGAGTCAGCATCCAACAGTAACCGGGTTTCGGTGAAAAGGAGCGATTCTGCCGGTTTAGATTCCAGGGGGATAAACCCTTCTAGCGTCGTGAACGCCTCCAGCCCCGGCCCCTCTGTGCGGTAGCGGACGCGAACTTGCGGGTCAAAGGTTTGGGCAAAACTGACCCCCGTTAAACCGGCACAAAGCAAAGCAGTCAACAACCCAGAAATGGGAAATAATCGCATGACCAACGTCCACCATCACAAAACACCGAAGGTTAACCTTATCGAAGTTAAATTAACGGGTTGTAAGGTTCTCCCTAAGTGGCGTTGATGGTGGGATTAAGCTTGGATTAATCCCGTCTGAGGGAGGGGCGAAAAAATGAAAATTTTCGCCCCTACTTAATCGAGCAATTGCAAAATTCGTTGTAGTGTCAGTTCAATCCAATCGGGGCGATATTCCAGATTGTCGCTCAACTCCTGGAGGGCTTTTTCTAATAAATAACTCTCCAGGATCACCTGGCATTCCTGCTCCGTCGTGGGGAGGAAATGGCCCGGTGCAGCGGTGGCGAGGTAGTGGTGGAGGAACGTTAAGCTCACCCAGCGATACCAATAATCGGCCCATTGCTCCATATAACCCTGTTGCTCTGGCCGGATTAAACCGCTGTTCAATTCTTGCCGTAACCCGATGCTGACGGCGTAGTAGAAGGATTGCAACATTCCCGCTACATCCCGGAGGGGCGATCGCTTCATCCGTCGTTCACTCATCGGGCGGCTGCTTTCCCCTTTAAAATCGATCATCACAAAATCTTTACCCGTATAGAGGACTTGCCCTAGGTGGTAATCCCCATGGCAGCGCGATCGCATTGCGGTGATTTTTTGGTTTAACACCCGTTGGAAGCGATCCAAAATTTGATCTTGGCGATTGAGCGTGGTTTGAATCAGGGGTTGGAGGGTTTCGGGGAATTGGTTGAGCCGTTTCTTGAGGGTTAACATCACCTGCCCCGCGAGGTTGCGGCTGTATTGATAGATGGAGCGTTGATAGAAGGAGGTGAAGGGTTCGGGGGCAAAGGCGGGTTCTCGCTGATCATGGGCGAGGGCGAGGTGCAATTCCGCTGTGCGTTGGCCCAGGAGTTCGATAGAGCCAAGGTAGGAGCCGAGGCGATCATAAACAATTTCCGGAATTTCAATCCCTTGGGCTGTGGCAATGGTGGGGTTGGGGAATTCTAACTCAGTAATCGGGGTTTGATGGACAAGCACTTGTTCAAAATAATCCCGGAGGCGGTCTAAACTGTAATTCCAAGCTAACGTCGTATCCGGCACATAGCCCCGCAGAATCCCCACACTCATGGCCGGTTGGTTGGGGCGACGGTATTCCAATGCGCCATAGGTGGGGGAAATCAAATCCGATTGCCGCTCGGTGAGAAATTGGCTCATTTCTAAATCGGGGTTGATCGTGTCTTCCAGATTGCGATAAAGCTTGAGCATGAGGTGATCGCCGTAGATGATCGCACTATTATCCTGTTCACCGCGATAGAGATGGGGTTCTAGGGAAATAGCCCCCAGATCAAGGGTTTTCATGGCGGCGGTGGTAGTGGCGACTAATTGCCCCTCGTTGCCTTTGTAGCGGCGTTTTTTGGCGATCGCCTCCAACAATACCGGCAAAAAGTCCGGCTCAAACAGCGCATCTATCAGCCAACCCTTGGCAACGGATTCTTTCCCCTTCGTTTTCGTTGTTGCAATCACCTCAATTTGAGCGATCGCCCCTTCTCCCTGTTCTGGCTCCACAGTCCCAAACGTTAAAGGCAGGGCATAACATTCCGGCAATCCTTCCGTATATTCCACCTTCAACACCACCATCAAAATCTCTTGATTGCGGCTATTAATCGGCATTGCATCCATCACATTCACCCCCTGAATCCTGCGCTGGCTACCCCGGAACCAGGGACAGGTGAGGAGATAACGGCTTAATAAACCATCCAGCACCGGCTTAAATTCCCCTTGGGTGAGGAGGTTTTGCCATTGCCCCGGCACTTCCAATCTGGGCGGCTCGTAGGCCCGTTGGGCTGGCCCCTGGATCACCTCCGTCGGTTGCAAAAGGAACCAATAAAAAGCATGGGGGGCAATACTGAGAAAATAGGGGGACTTATCCACCGCCGGGAAGGGGTTGCGACCGAAAATTTCCACGGGAATCATGCCGTGAAACGCCGTTAAATCTAATTCCACCGATTGGACAAACCGCGATAAATTGGCCACGACTAAAATATGCTCACCGCCATAGGTGCGGGTGAAGGCTAAAACTTTCCGATTTTCCGGGTAAAGTAGCTCAAACGTCCCCCGGCCAAAGGCTTGAAACCGCGCCCGCACCGCCAGCAACCGCTTCATCCACCACCAGAGGGAGGAGGTATTCGCCCGCTGGGCCTCCACATTCACCGCTTCATAGTGGTATTCCGAATCGAGGACGACGGGCAAATAGAGGCGGTGGGGGTTGGCCCGGCTAAACCCAGCATTGCGATCGGCGCTCCACTGCATCGGCGTGCGCACCCCATCGCGATCGCCCAGATAAATATTATCCCCCATCCCCAATTCATCGCCGTAATATAAAACGGGTGTACCGGGTAACGACATGAGCAGGCCATTCATTAACTCAATTTGGCGGCGATCGTTCCCCAGCAGGGGAGCCAAGCGGCGACGAATCCCCAAATTAATCCGCGCCTGGGGATCTTGGGCATAGGTGCGATACATATAATCGCGATCTTCATCGCTGACCATTTCCAGGGTTAGCTCATCATGGTTGCGTAAAAATAACGCCCATTGGCAATTATCGGGAATGGCGGGAGTCTGTTTGAGAATATCGGCAATGGGGAAACTATCCTCCATCCGTAGGGACATAAACAGGCGGGGCATGAGGGGGAAATGAAAATTCATGTGGCATTCATCCCCCTGGCCGTAGTAGGTGGCGGCATCTTCGGGCCATTGGTTGGCTTCTGCCAACAGCATAATATTGCTGTATTTTTCATCCACATGGCTGCGGAGCCGTTTCAGAAACGCATGGGTTTCCGGCAGGTTTTCGCAGTTGGTATCATCCTGCTCGTAGAGATACGGGACTGCATCCATGCGCAGGCCATCCACCCCCATTTCAATCCAAAAATCCACCACATCAAAAATCGCCTGCTGTACCGCTGGGTTACGGTAGTTCAGATCTGGCTGATGGGAGTAGAAACGATGCCAATAATAGGCTTTGGCGACGGGATCCCAAGCCCAATTGGAGGTTTCAAAATCTTGAAAAATGATCCGCACATCGGGGAAGCGATCGGGGGTCTCACTCCACACATAGAAATCTCGCTCGGAGCTACCGGGGGGAGCCTGGCGGGCTCGCTGAAACCAAGGATGTTGATCGGAGGTGTGATTAACGATCAGTTCAATAATGACGCGAATGCCGCGAGCATGGGATTCGTTGAGAAATTCTTGAAAGTCTTCTAAACCGCCGTAGATCGGGTTAACAGAAAGATAATCGGCAATATCATAGCCATCATCCCGGAGGGGTGAGGGGAAAAAGGGCAAGATCCAAATGGCGGTAATGCCTAAATCCTGTAAATAATCGAGTTTTTCCGTCAGACCGCGAAAGTCGCCAATGCCATCGCCATTACTATCGGCAAAGGATTTAACGGGAACTTCATAGATGACAGCATCTTTAAACCAGAGGGGATCATCATTGAGGTGAGTCGTTTGCATCGTAGCCAGGGGTAAAGGGGGGAGGGAGGTAGAATGCATCCGTTCAGTCTCATAGGCGATCGCCTTCCATTGTAAGCATTAGCGGGGGGGCGATCGCAACTTCCTCCTGGTGGATTATGCCCTTGGGGTGATCATTTTGATCCCAAATCAACGCTCTCTAATCCGTACATCTATCCATGGGTTGGGTTATGAGGATCATTGATGAGGCGTGAATAGCGGTGCTTTTAAATTAATTACTCAATAGTTATTGAAAAATATTGCGCTGTCCCTCATCCCTGTTTTAAAAATATCAAAACCCCCCCTTGGCAATTTCAAAATTAATAGCGCATAATGGGCTTGTTGTTTACGAAAACAAATCTTATGTTGCTCAAAAAGCTTCTGGCCTTTACTGTTGGTTTAACGGTTGCGGCAACTGGAACTGTTTTGCCTGCACAGGCTGAAACCGACACCGAAATGAATGCTTTAATCCATAACCTCACCTTGTTATGTGAAAAATCCTTTGACGATTTAGAGGGAATGGGCCTATATCTCAATGATGACGAAGCAAAATCTTTAGATTTTGCTTGTGGTGTTGTCGTCGATGGCGTTGATGATGAAGAGGTATCTGATGAAGATTTTGTCGCTGCGATTGAGTTGCTCGAAGATATTTTGGTTGAAGTAACCTACGAAGAATAGTCGAACTGATTCATTCAAGCATCTACCCCAAAAATAGTCCCATTTTTGCGTAAAAGATGGGGCTATTCAGTTTACCCATCCCGCACCATCAGGAGCGGGTAGCCCGCAAATTGTCTTTGCTCTGAATCTCTCCAGCCAATTTAGATTGCTATAGTGGGGATAACCTCGTTTATCCTGCGCTAAATTATGAATCAAGGTTCTATTTTGACGTTGCTTGGCTGCTCTGGTTCCCTGACGGTTGCCCTTTTGGTGGCCCAGCCTGCTGTGGCTGCTTCAGATGCCCCGGCATTGGCTCCCTCACCCATCACCATTGCCACCGATGCGATCGCTCCCCATCACCAATTTGTCCAAGATGATGCCCTGATTGAGGGCTTGGGCTGCGGTTGCTCCACCTGTCAACGGGGGACACAAGGAGAAACCAGTTTAGGTTGGTAGGGTCGTTGATGGCGGAAGGGAGCGACGCTCTTCAAACTGGCTCACTCCCTAACCGCCAAGGCGCAACTTTCCTGATACACTTGCGACGGGCCTTTTCCGTGGAGGATGGGCCTGTTTTTTACGCCCCTCAACAGATGCCATGGCCGATAGTCTTACCTTTTCGCTGATTGCCGCCTATACCACCTACGCCAAGCACCGCCTGATCCGCAAGACTCAACAGGTCGGGGCGACGCAAAAAGCCTTTTTGGAGCGCTATCTAGCCGCCCATCGATCCACAGAATTAGGGCAGAAATTTGGGCTAGGACAAATTGAGACCATGGCTCAATTTCGGGAACAGGTTCCCATCTATAACTACAGTTTTTATGAACCCTACGCCGATCGCATCGCCCAAGGGGAGCAAAATATTCTCAACCCCGACCCGGTGAAATATATCAACCTCACCAGCGGCTCCACGGGGAATAAAAAGCGCGTTCCTGTCACGGCTCGTTATCAGAAATTTCTGCGGCGGGCGGATCTGGCCAGTATTGGGTTTATGATTGCGGGTTTGGAAAAACGGGGCCGCCCCTTTGGGAAGGCTCTGCTCACGAATAACGCCCAACTCCAGGGCCTCACTCCGGCGGGGATTCCCTACGGCCCCGTCACCGCTGGCAGTATTCGGGAAGGCAAGCATTTGGTGGATCAACTGTTTAGTCAACCCTTTGCGGCGTTGGAAATTGGCGATATTGATAGCCGCCATTATGTTTGCCTATTGTTTGGCCTGGCTAACCCCCAATTGCGGGGTTGGGTGGCGAATTTCCCGATGCTGATTTTACGCACCTGTGCCTATTTGGAGCAGTACGCCGAGGCTTTGATTGAGGATTTGCGTACAGGGGCGATCGCCCCCTGGCTCAACCTCGATCCCCAGATCCGCCAACAGTTAGCAAAACGCTGGCGGCCCCATCCCCAACGGGCGGATCAATTGGCCGCCATCTACAAAGCCAATGGCCGCCTCACGCCTCAACTGGCCTGGCCCCATCTCAGCTACATCACCACTGCACGGGGGGGAACTTCTGACTTCTATCTGCGCCGTTTCCCGGATTATTTTGGAGATACGCCGGTTTTTGGGGGGATCTATGGCACAGCGGAAGCGAGTTTTAGCGTTTGCCCTGATCTGGATAGTGATGCGGGGATTCTCGCCATTGAGAGCGGCTTTTTTGAATTTATGCCGCCGGATCAGTGGGGCCAGGAACAGCCGCAAACCCGATTGCCCCATGAGTTAACCGTGGGGGAACGGTATCGCGTCCTTGTCACCAGCTATAGCGGCCTCTATCGCTACGATATTGGCGATGTGGTGGAGGTGGTGGGCTATTACAACGAGGCTCCTTTGATCGTGTTTCGCCATCGTTACGGCGGTTTGCTGTCATCGACAACGGAAAAAACGACGGAATTTCACACGATCCAGGTAATGGAAAAGCTTCAGGGGGAGTTTGGCATTAAGTTGGATGATTTTTGTATCACGCTTTCCGATGGGGAATTTCCCGCCCGCTATGTGGTCAATATTGAACTGGCCCCCGGTCATCATCTCAACAACCCCCAAGCCTTTTTACAGCGGTTTGAATATTGGTTAACCGAGGTGAATCAACCCTATGGCACGGTGCGATCGAGCCAAGTGCCGCCCCCCTGTTTACGGGTGTTAGCACCGGGGAGTTTTGTCCAGGTGCGCCAACGGCAGATCCAGCGGGGGATGTTTGATTCTCAATTAAAGATTCCCCACATTACGGAAGACCGGGAATTTTTGACGGAATTTCCGGTAGTGTTGGCGGTGGATTGGCCAGGGGGGGAGCGATCGCCCTAGGCGAATAATCTCCCGGCTGATGTGGTGGGAACTCTCGGTCTCATGCTCTCAGTTGTTCATCTTGAACCATGTTGGGATAGTTGTCTTCCCAAGGGTTCAGAAACCGATTGACTGGATGGGAGGCTCAGTTATTGGTTAGAATCAATTGCATTGTAGATTACGTCCAGGCTCATGGAATCTGCTACCGTCTCTCGCCAACACCTTCATCAATTAGTGGAACAACTCCCCGCAACCGCTTTGGCTGATGCGACGCAATATCTTGAAGACTTGACGCAGCGGATGACCCAAGTTGCACAAGAAGTGGAACTATTAAGTATTATTCAACGCCGTTTACCAGACTCGCAGCAGGCACGATGGCAAAAACTCCGGGAACAATTAGCAACTGAGACTTTAGATGACCGAGCCTATCAAGAATTTCTCACCTATAGCGATTTGTTGGAAGCGTGGAATGCGGAAAGGGTGCGGGCGATCGCCACTTTGGCTCAATTGCGTCAAGTAAATTTTCAGAGTTTATACGCAATGCTAACCCCGCCAGAATCTGATTGATGGCTCCTTTACAGATCTCGGCTCAGGTTCGGCAGGTGCTTGCTCAAAAAGCCCAGTATCGCTGCGAATATTGTCAAAGTCCGGCGGCGTATTGTCCCGATAGCTTCACAGTGGATCACATTGTGCCGCGTCAGCAGGGGGGAACCGATGATGAGGATAATTTAGCTTGGGCCTGTTATGGCTGCAATGGTCGAAAACATATCAAGATGCAGGGAATTGATCCTGAAACTGAGCAACCCACGAATTTATTTCATCCTCGTCAGCAACAATGGTCTGAGCATTTTGCTTGGAGTGAAAATTTGCAAAGGGTTCTGGGTTTAACGGCTTGTGGACGAGCCACCATCACGACTTTGGCATTAAATCGAGATAGTGTTATGAATCTCCGTCGAGTTTTAGCACAGGTGGGGGAGCATCCCGCACAAGATTAAGGAAAATTGGGCGCAAGCGTTGCTTATTTCTTGTTTCATTCCTTGATTTATCTCATTCCAAACTCGGCTTCAATTTTCCTGACTGCATTACGCAAGCCTTCACCATGAATCAATCCAACATAGCCCAAGAATTGAATTGTTTTGCTGGAATCAACAACAGCCACATGATGAACTTGGATGATATTGCGAGTAAGAATTAAAAAACCGCAATTATTTTTTAGATTGAACTGATTTAAAACCTCATCGGTAAAACTTAGCTGCTGTGAAATTTCCCGTCGCAATTCACCTTCAATTTTGGTCATGCCTGGAACTTGATTTAGATGAAAAATGACTTTCTCTAAGGTATCTTGAGCGATTTCTTTGGTATTCTGTGGGTAGATCATTGTCGCGATCCGACGTGCGACTGTAGAATTTTTAAAATAACTGGAATGTGCAGTAGGTGTGCCAACAATACCAGGCAACATATTAATCCCCTCCCGTATAACAATAGAATCTTCAAGGTAACTCGGACGTGTAGCAGGCATATCAAAAATATCAGAAAGCATAGCGATCGCCTCCTGCAAGTCGGCATTTTTTTTGATTAAGAATTGCACAGTATTATCAATTTTATTAGCAACTTTTTCCAGATAATTTACCTCACCATCAAAAACATCTTCAACTGTTATGAGCTTATGATCAACTTGTTGAAGTAAAGGGCGGACTGGATAGGCAATCATGTCAGATGCGTTAATAAAATTTAACCAGCAAATTGGTTGACCAACTCTCGAATAATGGCGCAAACTATCCTTGATATTTGATGGGGTTGTTCCTAATGTCATGTTGATCATGGCAATAGGTGATCCCATGGTTATAATTCCTTGTAAAGAGATTCGATTTTTTAACAATGTTCGGAGATCTAATGCTGGATCGCTAGATAGAAAACGTTGTGAAAATAAAATATCCCAGAGAATAACCGTCCCGAAAGAGTGAGTTACAAAATAAATTTCGTTTATATCTAAATGTGTATTTAAAACCTGATTAATTTGTCCATAAATCGCTCTACGAATTTGACAACCAACATCGGTATTTAGATAATTAAAAACATCTCCGATAAACTTAGAAAGTAAACCTCGCCTTGCGTTCTGGTATTTAAAGCTTTGGTGTGTATTGAAATTAGAATTTTGTCGTTTTTGTTCAGAGAAATCCCTATCAATTGATGTCCATAATTCATCCATTTTACCAGAAAAATTACCCCAGAAGCCTTTGTATATGTAGGGTAATTCTTTATGTCGAACATTCAAAGCATTGTTGATTAATTTTGGCAGTGGCTCGGCATAATCTGAGTTACGGACTGCGACACCATGGATAAAAAAGATTAACTTTGCCATCAGTAGACTGCTCCGAATGAGTGGTGAACTGTAACCCGCTCAATTTTAACCCAGCTTTAGTCGATCGCATCTCATGGCTAGGTTTGTAGCATGGGTATTTATTTATTTGGCGGTGGATTGGCCGAAAGCGGTGGCAGATATTGAGTAAGCTAGAGGGGTTGAATTCTCTCGTGTTTCATGAGCAAAAAGGCTAAAAAAGAGGCTCAACCGGCGCAAGATCCCCGCACCAAGGTGATCAGTGATATCTGGCTCTATGCCACCGGGATGCTGGCGATCGCCCTTGCCCTCGGCTCCTCCATGCGCTACAGCTTCCTTGCCCCCATTGCTATCCTATCGGGGGCCACCGTGGGGACGGTGGTGGTGTGGAAATCCCGCCCGGGGGAGGAGCGATCGCCCCTGTCCCCCCAAGCCTTAGCCCAGGTTGAGGAACGATTAGCCAATTTAGAGGCGATCGCCTCCAGTGGCGAACTAGATCTTGCCCAACGCATTGAACGCCTGGAATCCCGCGATTCATCGTAAGATGATCTTCCGGATCTGTGGAGAGAATATTGTGGTAACTCTGGGTGTAAATATTGATCATGTGGCAACGATTCGCCAAGCACGGCAGACGGTGGAGCCGGAGCCGGTGGCGGCGGCATTTTTGGCGGAATTGGCGGGGGCCGATGGGATTACCGCCCATTTACGGGAAGACCGTCGCCATATTCAAGACCGGGATATTCGGGTTTTAAGAGAAACCGTTCAGACCCATTTGAATTTAGAAATGGCGGCAACTGATGAGATGGTGGCGATCGCCCTCGAAATTAAACCCGACTACGCCACCCTCGTTCCCGAAAAACGCGAAGAAGTCACCACCGAGGGGGGGTTAAACTTATTAGCCGATCGCGATCGCTATCGGCAAATCGTCGATCGCCTCCAAGGGGCCGGCATTCCCGTTAGTTGGTTCATTGATGCCGATGCCCCCCAAATCGAAGCCGCCGCCCAAACTGGGGCGCAATTTATCGAACTCCACACCGGAACCTATGCCAACGCGGTAGGAGAAGCGGCACGGGCGGGGGAATTGGCCATCCTCACTGAGGGAGCGATTTTAGCCCACGGTTTAGGGTTGCGGGTTAACGCCGGCCACGGCCTCACTTACCAAAACGTTTACCCCGTTGCCACGATTCCCCACATGGAAGAGTTAAACATTGGCCACACGATTATTAGCCGGGCGGCATTGGTGGGCATGGAGCGGGCCGTGCAGGATATGAAGAAAGCGATGCGCGGCAAACTTTAAAATCAGGGCTGATTGTTGCAGCTATTTGAGCAAAGAGGAAAGAGAAGAGAGGAAAGAAAAGCGAGAGTGAGTAAATTTAGACCTCACTCCTCACTTCTCACTCCTCACTTCTGTTTCGACCATGGGAGTTAAAATTTTTGACCCCTTAATTTCCTGTTAACCCTGATTCAATACCCTAAAGGCCACAGGGTCAGCCGCTACTCATTTTGTTTAGCCCGTCCTTCATCCTGCCAAAACCATGCAACGACGACAGTTTTTAGGTTTTTTTGCCCTCTTTCTCGCAGGCTGTACCGGCGCGAGAGTTTCCCAAAATGCCGCCAATCCCCCCCTCCCGACGGTGATTCGCTTCAGCGTCACCGATGAAACGGGCATCGAACCCCTAGAGGCAAAATTTTCAGAACTCCGCCAAGCCTTAGCCACTGCCCTCGAAACAGAGGTGGAGTTTGTGGCCGTTGAAAATCAAAACGCGGCGGCGGTTTTGATTAAATCCGGCGATATCGATCTGGCATTGGCGGGGCCGTCAGAATATGTGGTGATCCGGACGCGGAGTAATGCTGTGCCTGTGATGGGGATTACTCGACCTAACTATCGCTCCGTTTTGGCCACCAAAGCGGGTAAGGCGATCGCCTCCCTTGCCGACCTGAAAGGCAAAACGATCGCCCTTTCTGACATTGGCTCCACCAGTGGCCATCTTGGCCCAGTGGCAATGATCATCACCGCAGGACTAGATCCCCAAAAGGATGTCAGCCTCGAAATGTTAGGGGATGATCAGAGCATTGCTGCAATGCAAGCGGGAACTGTCGATGCTTGGGGCGGGTCAGCAACAGACTATGAAACCCTGAGTGGAGGAGATGCCGCTACTTTTCCGATTTTAGAAACAGGCCCCCTCTTACCCAATGATATTTTCCTCGCCAGTAGTAGCCTGCGGCCGGAATGGATAGCGGTGATCCAAGAGCGGATGCTTGCCCATGAACAGGCCTTAACCGAGGCGATCGCCCTCCACCATCCTAAATATATCGGCTCCACCCTAACCACCGTCGAAGATAGCGATTATGACCCCATCCGTGATGCCTACCGTGCCATTGGCCAGGGCGAATTTATCCAGTAGCCTTGCTCTTTTTTAACCTGAATTCATGCCCTGCTTTTCTCCCCCTACCCGCATCGCCCAAGCCATCCATTCCTTAGGGATTGCTCCCAAGATCAGCCTCAGTTTTCTGCTCACCTTGGGAGTCGCGACCATTGGCGTGACGACGGGATTGATCCTCGGGGAAAGGCTAGAACGGCAAGCCCTAGAGCAACTCACCCTCGCCACAGAGCAACAACTGTTACTCACCCACCTTGAAAAAGCGGTGCTAGAGGTGCAGGATCATCCCCAGCGGTTATTAGCGGTTTTGGGCAATTCGGTCTGGATCCAATACGAACGCAAACGCTTAGAAGAAGATGTCAAAGAAGTGCTTGACCTCAGCGATGCCCTGAATGGGTTTGCGACCCAAACTCGCCTCAGTACCGCCGCCGATGATCACACCTTTCAAACCCTTGCCCAGGACTATCGGGCCACCGCTGAAGCCTATCAGCGACAGATGGAAAAAATTTGGGAAATGGTACACCCCGATCAGGTTGTGCGGAATAGCCCTGATTTTGAATCAGCCCGCCAAGAGGTGTTTACCCTCACCACCACAGGTGACACGCTGCGAATGGTGATTCAGTTTGAACGCCTTGCAGAGCAGTTGTTACAAGTAACCCGTACAGCGGATGAGCAATACCGCCAAGCACAGCGAGAATTTGAGCAGGCGCGGAATTTGCGGATGCAGATTATTGTGAGTAGTATGGTTGTTTCGATGGCGGTGGCGATCGCCCTTGCCATCTTTACCAGTCGGGCGATCGCCCGTCCCCTCCAAAACGTCACCCACATCGCCCGCCAAATCACCCAAGACGGCAACTTTGACCGCCAAATTCCCCAAACCGACCACGCCGAAATCGGGCAACTGACCCAATCCTTTAACGACCTGATCCATCGCGTCCAAACCCTCCTCGCCGAACAAGCCGCCCGCGCCATTGAACTCGAACAGGCCAAAGAAGCCGCCGAAGTAGCCAACAAGGCCAAAAGCGAGTTTCTCGCCAACATGAACCACGAACTCCGCACCCCCCTCAATGGCATCCTCGGCTACGCCCAAATCCTTGAACGAGATGCCACCCTCAGCGGTCAACAAATCCAAGGCGTACAAATTATTCAACGCTGTGGCACGCACCTCTTGACCTTAATTAGTGATGTCTTAGATTTGGCCAAAATTGAAGCCCGCCGCGTTGAACTGTATCCCGAAGAGGTGCAACTTCCCAACTTTTTAACCACCACTGCGGAAATTTGCCGGATTAAAGCCGAACAAAAAGGCGTACAATTCATTTTTGAACCTGCCCCCAATTTACCTTTAGTGATTCGTGCCGATCAAAAACGACTGCGACAGGTGTTGTTAAACCTCTTAAGTAATGCGGTGAAATTTACCCAGCAGGGGGCGGTGACATTTCGGGTCGGCTTGACAGATCCCTTTAACGTTGCAGACGAAACCGCTCGCATTCATTTTTCCATTCAAGATACAGGCCCTGGGATTCCGCCGGAAAAAATCAAGAGCATTTTTCTCCCCTTTGAACAGGTGGGCCATCACAACCAGAGAGAACAAGGCACTGGCTTAGGTTTAGCCATTACCCATCAAATCATTCAACTCATGGGGAGTGAAATTGAAGTAGAAAGTCAAGTGGGGCGGGGGAGTTGTTTTCGCTTTGACTTGGATGTTCCGGTGGCGGAGGCGGCGATCGCCCTAGAAGAGCGGCCCCCTAAACCGCCTGTGGTGGGGTATTTAGGGCCACGACGCTCGGTGTTAGTGGTGGATGATTACGTTGAAAATCGGGCAGTGATCCGGGGGATTTTAGAACCCCTCGGGTTTACGGTGATCGAGGCTAAAAATGGCTTGGAAGGGTTAAAACAGGCAATGCAATCGCCGCCGGATCTGATTATTACCGATGTGGTGATGCCAGAACTCGATGGTTTAGAAATGACCCGCCGCCTCCGCCAAGATCCCCAATTTATCAAAACGCCAATTATTGCCTGCTCTGCCAGCCTTTCCCTGCCCGATCGCCAACGTAGTTTTCTGGTCGGCTGTAATACTTTTGTGCCGAAGCCCGTCAGTATTGATCAGTTGTTAACGGCTCTGCAAGATCATCTCACGCTAACATGGTGTTATCCAGAATCAGAAACGGGTGCAAATTTGCTCGCTCCATTACCTGGGGCAATGGTTTTGCCGCCGCTGGACTATCTTCAGGCGTTGCACCAAGCTGCTGAGGGGGGATTAGTGACCAAACTGCGCCATTTAGCCCAACAGTTAAAGCTTCATTCATCAACCTATGTCCCCTTTGCGGATCGGTTGCTGGAGATGGCGAATACTTTTGATTTTGAAGCAATTGTGGAGTGGTTAGAACCCTATGTCTGAGTTAATAATTGCGGCTGGGATGCCCCCAACAAGCACAATTCTGGTGGTGGATGATACCCCGACAAATATTCAAGTCTTGTTTGATCTGTTGGATAAGTCTGGTTATCAGGTGGCGATCGCCAAAAGTGGCGAAGCTGCCCTGAAATGTTTGCAGCGCCATGTCCCGGATCTCATCCTTCTTGATGTGATGATGCCGGGAGGAATGGATGGCTTTGAAACCTGTCGGCAGATTAAAGCCATGCCGGGGACGGGGGATATTCCGATTATTTTCATGACGGCGCTCTCGGATCCCGTCAATCGGATTAAGGGGCTACATTTAGGGGCGGTGGATTATATTACGAAGCCGATTCAGCATGAAGAAGTATTAGCGCGGATGAATGTTCATTTGCAACTTCATCATCTCAAAAAGAATCTAGAGCAACAGGTAGCCTCGCGCACGGCAGCCCTCCACCAAGCTTTAGAAGACTTGAAAAATACACAAGTACAATTAGTCCATGGCGAAAAAATGTCCTCTTTGGGGCAGTTAGTGGCGGGAATTGCCCATGAAATTAATAATCCGGTCAATTTTATCTATGGCAATTTAAAACCCGCTCAAGACTATATTCACGATTTATTAGAATTAGTGGATTTATTACGGGCAGAAAATCCCCATCTTTCCGCGCAACTGCGCGATCGCATTGAAGAAATGGATCTCGATTTTCTCCGCACTGATTTACCCCGTTTACTCCAATCCATGACCGTGGGAACGCAGCGAATTCGCGATCTCGTCTTGTCGTTGCGCAATTTTTCGCGGCTCGATGAATCAGAAACCAAAGCAGTGGATATTCATGAGGGGCTAGAAAGTACGTTATTAATTTTGCATAATCGATTTAAGGCGAAGGCGGGAACGGTGGAATTTACCATTGAAAAAGATTATGGTAATTTGCCCTTGGTGGAATGTTATCCCAGCCAATTAAATCAGGTCTTTATGAACATTTTAAGTAATTCCCTCGATGCCTTGGATGAGGCGATCGCCCGTCACCTACTCCCCCCGGATCATCCCCCTCAAATTCGGCTTCAAACCAGCCGGATCGGTAGCGATCGCATCTGCATTGTGATTGCTGACAATGGGCCGGGCATTGATGAAGCCATACAGAGCAAAATTTTTGATGCCTTTTTCACCACCAAACCGATCAATAAAGGCACAGGCTTAGGGTTATCGATCAGTTATCAAATCATCGTCGATAAACACCATGGCCAACTCCGTTGCTATTCAACCCCAGGCCAAGGCACAACCATGGAAATTGAATTACCCATCTTGATCTCCTCCCATCGCGAAACATTACTAGCCTCCCCTCAAACCCATTCAGTCCTATGAATTTCGATTCTGAAGAACCGATATTGCGCAGGTTGCACCATCAATGGTGCGTCAGCCGTGATGCTGCTCTTTTTGATCATAAATTAACAGGTCTGACGCACCCTACGATTGAATTGTAGTTGCACCATTAATGGTGCGTCAGCCGTGATGCTGCTCTTTTTGATCATAAATTAACAGGTCTGACGCACCCTACGATTGAATTGTAGGGTGCGTCAGACCTGATCAACAATGATGTTGATGGTTCAATTATGCCTGACGCACCGTTCACGACTAAAACTCATCGTCCACAGGTTTTAATATTTTCCGCAATTTTTTCCTTGGTTGTGGATGTTAACCCTAACCTGGCATCGCCATAAAGCCGCTCAAATTCCCGGTCATAATGGGCCGCCACCACCGGATTTTCAATCACTAATACCGTCTCATCATTGGTATGGTTAGCCGCCGCTGACCAATTGTGAGAACCGGTAATCACTAACCGCTGATCCACCACCCCAAACTTGTGATGGAGCTTATCCCCTGGTGGTAGGTTAGGCACACCAACGGTATCGATGGGGTTGGGCCAAGGGCGATTATCGGGGTCAAAACGACATTGTTCGCGTATTTCTACCCCCAATAAATCTAAGCCTTCGCTGAAATAACGAAAGGCAAAACTGGGATCGATTAAAACCCGGAGTTTCACCCCTTGGGCGTGGCGATTGCCGAGGGTATTCCCCAAACCTTGATCGGAAAAAACAAAGAGGGCGAGATCGGCCCGCTGCTGGGTAGATTGGAGGGCAAGGGCAATCACGCCGTTGCCGCTCTCAGCCCAGGGACGGGTGGGGGAGGTGGGGGAAAAATTGAGCGTGACACGGGAGTTGCCAATTTGCAACATTTGGGGCAACCGGCGGGGTTTTTGTAGCCCAAACAGGCTATCTGGGCGGCCACCGGGGCCATCCCCCCACATCAGGTTAAATTCTGCTGTGAAGGCTTGGGCTAGGGGGCGATCGCTCACCACAAGTAAATTATTGGCATTACCCCGGCTTTCCGGTTCCATCACATCGCCATGGACATCGCTGAGGGTGAAATTCGCTGAACCCGTCACCACCACCGCCCCATCAATGACCATAAACTTATGGTGCATCAGCCCTGATCCCCTGCTGCCGTCGGCGCTGTCATCCAGGAGGGGAACGCGGCCATTGCGGAGAATGGCGATCGCATCCTTAACCGCCAACTCCGCCGCGCTGATCTGCCCATCTCCATCGGTATCCACAAAAGCCAGGACTTCCCGCTGAAAATCACTAGAACTCGAACTGCCCGAATCACTCTCATGCCAAGGGCGATGGTAGCTATTCTCAATCACGACCCGCACCTTGACCCCCGCTTGCTGTTTCGCCACCAAAGCCTGGGCAATACTGGGCAAGCGCAATTCCTGCACCGCCAGATCAATAGTGGTTTGCGCCCCGTTAATCTGGCTTAAGATCACCGCTTCGAGATCATCCCCAGGCCGCTCAATATTGCGGTAGGGGTCACGGTAATCCGCCCCTTGGGACAGGTTTTGATTCATGTAAACCTGAATTTGAGGATCTTGGGGGAGGGGGGCGGGGCGTTGCGGTGGGGGGGCGATGGGTAAAACTTGCTGAAAGAGTGGGGCGGCCTGTTGGCATCCCCCCAAGGTGATGAAAAGGGCAAAAGAGAGCGATCGCCCCCCCATCTGCCGGATCCAACGCTGTACTTTTGCCATCTTGGAACGTTCCCCATACATTGATCAGGATTTTTCAAAATTTTAGCGACGAATGAGGTTGTTGCTCCAATCTCCCCACAAATCAGGATTTTTCTGGAGGCTCAGTCACCCGCAGCATCACAATTTCCCTAGCGAGGGGTTCAGAAATTCGGTACACTTTTGCCATAGCGATCAGGGCGAATAATGGCGGATCATAAAGTGCTACTCCTCGATGACGACCCCGTGAGCCTCGGAGAGCTACGCGGGATGCTTCCCGGTGGAAATTTTAGCCTTATCGAAGTCATGGACGGCAAAGCTGCCCTCACCGTGATTAAAGATGAGGTGAAAAATTTGCGCCTCATGGTGCTGAAATTCAATCTCCCTCAAGTGAGTGGTTGGAAAATCCTCAGCAAAGCCCAGGAACACCCCAAACTGCGGGAAATTCCCATGGTGTTAGTGGCAGAAGCCCATGATCCCGTTACCAAGGTTTTACCCGAACCCCGCTATTTTGCGATTATCCATAAACCCTTTAACCGCAAACAATTTCAAAACGCCATTAAGCAAGCTGTCCACCGTGCCGCCCTCCCCCGTGATGGTGCGCCCCCCGCAGCGAAAACTGCCCCACCGAAAACTAAAGTAGCCGCACCGCCCCCACCCCCCAAAGCTCCCCCCAAAGCCGCACAAGTCCCCGCCCCCCCACCTAAATCGGTGGCTGCCCCCCCGCCGCCTCCCCAACGAGCCAAGGTTGCTGCGCCCCCTCCCCCTCCCAAGGCGCAGGTTGCTGCACCGCCTCCCCCTCCTAAAGCGCAGGTTGCTGCCCCTCCTCCCAAAGCCAAACCGGTACAGTCTGCACCGCTGCCCCCCCCCCCACCCCCCCCCCCGCTCACCCCCCCCCCCCCCCCCCCCCCCCCCCACCTCCCCCCCCCCCCCCCCCCCCCCCCCCCCCGGGCGGCGG